>Ga0247611_10004082_pt1 | contig 20671 bp, 22 predicted proteins | sample 177DNAGHGhighgp2_FD_192422 | JGI IMG/M metagenome (GOLD analysis project Ga0247611, IMG submission 192422) | Sheep rumen microbial communities from Palmerston North, Manawatu-Wanganui, New Zealand - 1770 DNA GHGhigh gp2 | ecosystem: Host-associated > Mammals > Digestive system > Stomach > Rumen...
ATTACCGCCAAGGCCGTGGTCTGAAGATCATCGGCCTGACTGGCGAAAAAGAGAGCCGCCTTTCAAAACTCGCCGACTGCTGCATCCAGGTCCCCGAAACCGAAACATACAAAGTGCAGGAAATGCATCTGCCTGTGTACCATTGCCTTTGTATGATGCTGGAGGAGAAGTTCTTTGGAGAGGGGTTGTGAGATTGATTTGTTCAATTGGTGGTGGGGGTGCTGAGAAGGAAAAGGGAGGAATGAAATATGGGCGCAGGCGAATCAAATAGTAAACGGATAGAAAGGAAAGCTAATCATACTGATTTGAAAGGGAAAGAATAAGAAATGCTACTTATTGAACAGAGGATTGTATGATTAACTTGAATGAACTAATATATGGCGGGCAAGAATCGGAAATACTTGAGTTTAAGGAGGCTAAATTCAATTATGACACTGATAAACTTGGAAAATATTTCTCAGCATTGAGTAACGAAGCCAATCTTGCAGGCAAAGAACGCGCATACTTGCTGTTTGGGGTAAAAGATGACAAAACCATTGTCGGAACACAGATTCCTGACACTGAAATTAGTAATTTCAAACATGAGATTTCTAAAAACACGTCCCCGACAATGTCGTTCATTGGTATGGAAAGGATACCAATTGACGGGAAAGACGTTATTTGCTGCACTATTCCGGCCGCGCCACAAGGAATGCCCATAGCATGGAAAGACCATTTTTACGGACGGGAAGGGGAAAGTCTTGGTGGGCTCGATCTTGGAGAAATTGAACGAATCAGAAAACAAACGCTAAAAAGCGATTGGAGCATTCGCATTGTAGATGAAGCGACCTTGGATGACCTATCGGATGAAGCAATAAAACTTGCCCGCACGCAATATGCGGAGAAAAATCAACGGTTGAAAGACGAGATTGCCAACTGGAGCGACAATGAGTTCTTAAACAAAGCCCGACTTACAATAAATGGTAAAATCACCAATACGGCAATTTTGCTGCTAGGTAAGCCTGAATCGGAGCATTATATCAGCCCGGCGCAAGCCAAAATCACATGGATACTGAAGGACCGCGATGGTGTAGAAAAGGATTATGCCCATTTTACATGCCCGATGATTATTTCCGCTCAACAAGTATTTAATAAGATACGTAACATTACATACCGCTATATGCAGGAAGGTTCGCTTTTCCCAGATGAGGTTCTGCAATATGACCCATATCTGATAAGAGAGAGCCTTAACAATTGTATTGCCCATCAGGACTACACCATGGGCGGGAAAATTGTTGTGGTGGAAAGCGAAGATAGTTTCCTAACGTTTAAAAATGCTGGTGATTTCATACCAGGAAGCATTGAAAAAGTGATAGAATCTGATGCCCCGGAAACTGTTTATCGCAATCCGTTTCTTGTGTCGGCCATGGTAAATTTGAATATGATAGACTCTGTTGGAAGCGGCATACGAAGAATATTCAACATTCAGAAGAGCCGTTTTTTCCCATTGCCCGAGTACGACTTGTCTGGTCACAGTGTTAAACTGACTATTATGGGAAAAATCACTGATATGGATTATGCTAAAAAACTGGCAGCCAGCAGTAATCTATCATTGCGAGATGTTATGAATTTGGAAATGAACCGTAACGGGAGCCATGTATTGAACAGCTTGTCTGGAAAACAATCATCGACTACCGATTTAACTTTTGACCAGACTTTTGACCAGACTTTTGACCAGACTATTAAAAAATATTTCAAACAGAGCAGTTCTTATCAAAAGGCTAAAACCGCATGCGCGTTCATATATAAGGTTATTTCTGCCAATCCTAATATAGTAATGCGAGAAATGCAGGAACACGCAAAAGTGAAATCCAGCAGTTTGAAGACATATCTCAAATATCTTGTCGAGGCGGGGTTTATTGAACATGTTGGCCCTGACAACGGCGGAAAATGGAAAATCATAGCATAACTTTTTCAAACAAAATTTACTGCACAAAATTGGCAGTGCTTTTTTCTTGCACGGCATAAATAAACTGATGAGATTTGTGCCAGTTTAATTGTAGAAATTAAATTTTGAGGAAAGTTAAGAAATGGGAAAGGGATTGTTCGTCAGTTTTATGTAGTTATAAGATATTATTGTATTTCTGTATATTTATGACTATAGAAAGGTGTAGTTGTAAGGATCGTGCATAAGGGGTAAAACACATTTATGGAAAAGAAATACCAAGTTTTTGTCAGTTCAACATTTGAGGACTTGAAAGAAGAAAGGGCTACTGTAATTACCGCTCTCCTTAAAGCTGGGTATATTCCAACTTGTATGGAGTATTTTACAGCTACGAACAAGAAACAATGGGATGTTATTCAGGAAATAATACCCCAATGTGATTACTATGTTGTTATAGTGGCAGGTAAATATGGAAGCATAGAACCTGAATCTAAAATAAGTTATACAGAGAAGGAATATGACCTTGCGATGAAGTCAAATGTACCAGTTTTTGCTTTTTTATATAAGGATATTGAGAATCTTCCGAATAGGATGGTTGAACAGGATTCTATAGCAAAAGGGAATTTGAATAAGTTTCGTAAGAAACTTGAAACCAATATGGCGGATTTCTGGGATAACAAAGACGATTTAGCTACTAAAGTGTTAGCTTCATTACATAAAGGGACAAAGTCCAATCCAAGAATAGGCTGGATAAGGGCTGATAATAGAGTTAACCTAAAAGAGGATTATTCATTTTTAAATAATGTGGCAGATATTCATATTGAACATTTACAAGTAACATCATTTGACGAAGATCCGATAATAGAGAAAACAATCGTCTCATTACAATGGGGAGATATTTTGGGGGAAATAGGTGGCAAAACGACAAATCCGCTGACATTACAAGGTTTCAAGGATGAAATATCAAACTTATGGGAAGGTATAATAGAATCAGACGTACAACTTATAATAAACACATTTTTAAGCAAAGGTATTCTTGAAGTTGGGAATAGCACAGTAGAGGGATATGGCGTTCAAAACTATTGCATTGTTACATCAACAGGTTATCAAGTATTAGCAGAATATGTGGCGAAAAAGAACGAAGAATTATCAATGCGAGACCATCTTATGCTTATTAAGATAATGAATCACTTTAGTGCAAGATTAATGGATAATTATTTAGAGAAAGGCCCGTATTATTTAAGTGATGATTTGTTGTCATCTTTTGAGAGTTGTAAGTCGATTGTAAGTTCATCGTCATTCGTTTTTTATGGAGAAACACTCAACGCAGTATGGAAACCATTCTATGAGTGTTGGTATGAAGCAATGAATCACGGAGAATGGTATGTGTATAACAGAAAAGGAATGTATGTTTTTTCTGGGTTGGAATGTGATCTTTTTGTAACAGAGAAAGATGAAACAAATTTCAACCATCTTGTTGATAATTGTGGAAAATTGCAACATTGTTATGTGGATTTTATCAATTATGTTAAAAACACGTGTAAAGTGAATGTTGAAGAATATTCAACTAAGTTTGAGCAAACCCTTTTAGAAACAAGGAGAAGATTTAAACTATAAATTATGACAGTATAAGAAATTTCGATTGTGGCAGTACACATATTTAACATTTATGTTATGGAGAAATAAGGAAGGCATCTTTAGTATTTTCATTAATGCCCCCAGCTTTTTCAAATAACAAACTCATAGTCAGGAAATAATCAGTTTATCTCAATGCAAAAAATAATGCTCGTTTTCGGAACGCGGCCAGAGGCGATAAAGATGTGCCCATTGGTGCAATTCCATTAATATCCAAGTGAATGTTATTTAATAGCATAACATTATTAGACATTTTTATTTCAAATGCCCCCTACTTCTTCAAATACCAAACTCATAGGCTGCGATATAGAAGAAACAAGTTTTATAAAACAGAAAATCTAAACTTCAAAAATATGAATTACAAACTGTTAGATTTACAAGTTCATGGTGACCGCCGTGGCAAACTTATATCGTTGGAAGGCTTGAAAAACATTCCTTTTGAAATCAAGCGCGTGTATTATATGTTTGACACGCTGCCTAATGAATCGCGTGGCTTTCATGCTCACAAGGAATTGGAACAGATAATTATTGCCATGGACGGTGCGTGCCGTTTTATTCTCGACGATGGACAGAAACGTGAGCAAGTTCTTTTGAATCGCCCTGATGTTGGTTTGTATATTGGCAAAAACATGTGGCGCGAAATGCACGATTTTTCCTACGGCTGCAAACTCGTAGTTCTTGCTAGTGAATACTACGATGAAAAAGAATACATAAGGAATTATGACGATTTCTTAAAAATGCTGAACAAATAATTTGAAAATAGTGGATTGTAAATCTACGATACACTAAATGCTTAAAAATGGAAAAGAAACGGATAGTTGGTTTAGATTTGATGAGAGTGGTCTTTGCTCTTCTGATTTTCATGTTTCATTCCCGAATGCATTTCAAGTGTGATTATGGTATTCTTAATGAATTCGTTGATATGGGGGCAATAGCGATGACAGGGTTTTTCATGTTATCGGGTTATGCGCTCTATATAACTTACTCAGATAAAGACTTGATAAAGTTGAGAGAAATAAAACAATTTTACATTAAACGAGCCATAACAATTATACCACTGTATTTTTTTATTGCTATAGTTTTTTCTATATGTGATTTTATTATTGGGAAGGCTCATATTGATGAATATCTTGTGCTATTTCCAGTAGAGACGCTTTGTTTGCAATCTACATTTTCGTCATTGTTCGGATATGTTCATAATGGAGGAACATGGTTTATTTCGTGCATTATTATATGTTATATCATTTATCCTTTTTTACAGACAGTTTTAAGTCAAATGTCTAACCGTTCTAAAATTGTTCTACTTATAATAGTAGCAGGCATACTATTGTATGCCCCTATTGTTCGAGGGTATTTCAAATTGCAACTTATTTATTCAAATCCATTTTATAGATTGTTGGAATTCACAATAGGTATTCTATTAGCACAAATCAACAATTCTGCTACAAATAGTAGGATTTTGAATTTTTGTATGACCAAGGTATCATTCGTTATCAGTGTGGGACTGCTTGTTTCGTTGATTACCTTGGGAAGATATTTGGGGTTACCTAGAGATTATATGCTCTTTAATTGGATAGCCATTCCTTGCTTTGTGGCAATTATTATAGCAATGGGAAAAATACCGTTTCCTTCGTTGCAAGACAATCGTGTGCTTCAATACTTAAGCAAAATTTCATTCACATTCTTTTTGTGTCAAGTCCTGCCTATTTGGGCGATTAGTAGAAAGGTGTGTGATATGATAATGCCTGATAATAATATAATCAGAATAATTACTTCATTTACAATTTGTGTTGTCGGTGCAGTAATGATTCATGAGTTCGTGGAAACACCAATATCTAATTTTTTAAGGAAAAAATATTTAAGTAAATGATACACGTTCTTTCGGATTGTAAGAACCCTAACGTTCCCGCAAGTACCAACATTTGGCAGTTTTGTGTGATATTTCCAAACTGTCAAATAGGAGAAAACTGCAATATATGCGCTAATGTGTTGATTGAAAACGATGTTACTATCGGAAACAATGTTACCGTTAAAAGCGGAGTTCAACTTTGGGATGGCGTGACTGTTGAAGATGATGTTTGCATAGGCCCTAATGTAACATTTACCAACGATTTGTTCCCACGCTCTAAAAATCCAAATTGGAAATTGTCGAAAACACTGATAAAAAAAGGCGCGAGTATAGGTGCAAATTCCACAATTCTCGCAGGTGTCACAGTTGGCGAGAATGCCATGGTAGGAGCGGGAAGTGTTGTTACAAAATCGGTTCCTGCGGGCGAAGTGTGGTTTGGAAATCCTGCAAAATTCATTAGAAAAGTATAAATCATGCAAATACCATTTTTAAGTTTAAAATCGATAACCGAAAAGTATTCCGACGAAATCCACGCTGCTGTGCAGCGGGTTGTTGATTCGGGTTGGTATCTTCAAGGCAAGGAGAACGAAACCTTCGAAAACAACTATGCAAAATACATTGGCTCAAAGTATTGCATTGGAGTTGCCAATGGATTGGATGCGCTGATTTGGATTGTCAGGGCATATAAGGAATTAGGTTTTTTCAACGATGGTGACGAAATAATCGTACCCGCGAACACATATATCGCTTCAATTCTTGCAATCACCGAAAACAATCTGAAACCCGTTTTGGTGGAGCCAACGTTTGAGAATTTGGAGATTGACGATAGTAAAATCGAAGAAAAAATCACGTCGAAAACCAAGGGCATTATGATTGTCCACCTTTACGGACGTTGCGCCTACACCGACAAAATTGGCGAACTCTGCAAGAAGTATAATCTTAAACTGATTGAGGACAACGCGCAGGCTCACGGATGCCGATTTGGCGGCAAGCGGACAGGTTCGTTAGGCGATGCCGCAGGGCATAGTTTCTATCCTGGCAAAAATCTCGGTGCATTGGGCGATGCGGGTGCAGTAACAACAGATAATCAGGAACTTGCCGAGTGTGTTCGCGCGTTGGCAAACTATGGCTCGGCAAAAAAATACGTCTTCAAATATTGCGGTCGTAACTCTCGTTTAGACGAGATTCAGGCTGCGGTTTTGGATGTTAAACTCTACCATTTGGACGAAGACAATGCCAATCGTCAGCGGATTGCTGCGTATTATTACGACAACATAAACAATCCGAGAATCACGCTACCCAACCGTTTGGATGACAAGAACAATGTATATCACCTGTTCCCTGTTTTCTGTGAGCAGCGCGATGTTTTTCAGCAATATTTGAAGAATAACGGCATTCAAACGCTTATTCATTACCCTATTCCGCCGCATAAGCAAGAGTGCTACAAAGAATTGAACGGCATTTCGTTGCCAATAACGGAACAAATTCACAATCAGGAATTAAGTCTGCCAATCAGCCCTGTCTTGACATTGGCTGAGGCGGAAGAAGTGGTAAGGGTTATCAATCGATTCTGATTAATGGCTGAGCAGGAAAACCAAACAACCGCTTATCGCAGCATTTTCAAGGCGACTTCGCTTTTCGGCGGCGTTCAGGCCTACCGCATACTAATCGGGATAATAAAATCGAAGTTTGTTGCGGTGCTGTTGGGGCCTGCGGGTATGGGTATAATGGGGCTTTACAGTTCTGCCATTCAACTCATACAGAGCATATCGTCGTTTGGATTGTCACAAAGCGCGGTGCGCGATGTTTCAGAAGCAAATGGCAGTGGCGACACAAGGCGCATAGGCTTGGCAGTTGCAGTTGTAAGACGATTGGTTTGGATAACAGGTCTTTTAGGGCTTACTGCCACAGCCGTGTTGTCACCAGTTTTGAGTAAAACCACATTCGGAAATTACGACTACACTATTCCATTCATATTTCTCTCGGTAATTCTGCTTTTAGACCAGTTGAGTGCTGGCCAGAAAGTAGTTTTGCAGGGAATGCGAAAACTAAAATACCTTGCAAAATCCACAGCAATAGGCTCAACAGTAGGATTGATAGTCTCAATTCCATTGTATTACTTGTTTGGCATAAAAGGTATTGTCCCAACGCTGATACTCAATTCAGTAACAATGTTCTGCCTGTCGTGGTATTTCTCGCGGAAAGTCGAGGTTGAAAAAGTTGAGGTAACCAACCGACAGACCCTGCAACAAGGTAAATCGATGATGAAGATGGGTGTGGCGATGAGCATTAGCGGCATTTTGGTAACACTCATTGCGTACCTGTTGCGCGGATTTATCAGGCACGAAGGCGGCACGGAGCAAGTTGGATTGTTCTCGGCAGGGTTCATGCTTGTCAACACATACGTAGGCATGGTGTTCGATGCCATGGCAACCGACTATTACCCACGGTTGTCGGCCGTGAATCAGGATAACGAGAAATGCCGCCAGGTGATGAACCAGCAAGGCGAAGTGGCAACACTAATCATAGCGCCAATTTTGCTGTCGTGCATGATTTTCATGCCCTTCATTATCAGGCTAATCTATTCTGACAAATTCTTGCCTGCCACCGATTATATTCTTTGGGCGGTATTTGGCATGATGTTCAAGACTTTCTCGTGGACAATCGCGTTCAGTTTCCTTGCAAAGGCCGAATCGAAACTGTTCATAATCAATGAGACAATAACCAATGTCTATTTCTTTGTGTTCAACATTGTGGGATATCATTTTCTGGGATTGACAGGACTAGGCATTTCGTTTATTGTGAGTTACTTTGTTTACAGTGTTCAAGTGTATCTGATAGCCAGAAAGCGTTACGAGTTCTCATTCACAACTTCGTTTTTGAAAGTGTACATGTTGCAATTGCTCATGGTTGGAGCGGGGTTTGCGTTGATTCATTTGTGGAAATCAAATTGGATGTATGTGCCTACTTTGTTGATATTTGTTGTGTCTTCAATATATTCATTGCGAGAGTTGGATAAGAGAATGAATGTTTTGCAAATGATTAGGAATAAATTTGGAAGATAGAATTCAGAATTAATACTATTGTTATGGCATTAGTTACAGTTTGCGTTTTAACATATAATCCGATTTGGTCTAAATTAAGAGCCACATTGAAATCCATAGTATGTCAAAAAAATGTTGATTTTGATATTGTTATTAGTGATGATGGTTCTGTAGACAATTGTTTCGATAAGGTTAAGGAATACTTCTCAGGACAAAATTTTACAGCATATCAGGTTGTTGAGAACATAATAAATCAAGGTACAGTCAAAAATGTAATTATAGCCTTAAAGCAAACAAATAGTAAGTATGTTAAACTAATCTCGCCAGGTGATTTTTTGTATGATGAATACACATTAGCAAAATTCACCGATTTTGCTATAAAGAATCCTGCAGCAGCATATTTCGGGAATGCGGTATATTATTCGACAGATGAGAATGAAGAAATAAAGATATATAAGACTTTGCATAATCCTAAGGATTTGAAGCCTTGGATTGAAAAAGATGAAAAGAAGATATGGAGAAATTATATATATAGAGGAGATTATATACTTGGCGCGTCCTTATTCTGTAATAAGGATATCTTTGAGGATTATGAAAAGATGTTGGATGGATTTGTCAAATATGCGGAAGACATGGCATTCTTGCTAATGATAGTAGATAAAAAACAAATTGTTTATGTAGATGTTCCTTTTATTTTTTATGAATATGGAATTGGTATATCTAATGGTAAGATGGCAAATTTTGTAAGAACAGAGATTACTAATGTATATGGTAAACTATGTTTATGGAAAAGATTACCAAAACACATATTGTATTTTAGAAAAGATAAATCATTGAAGGTTCGTTTCGTTAGATTTTTTATCAAACTCTTTTATGATCCTTTAAGTCTATTAAAAAGGTTTTCGAAAACAGAAAATACTATTGTTATAAATGATACTAGCGAATGTTTTGAAAAATTAAGAGTGTTATATGGGACAGCAATTGTAACAAACAGATGCTCAAATAATAACAGAGAATAAATAGTAGAGCCCGAATAGAGAGATTGGACAAATTGAATATGAAATTTTCAATAATTATACCAGCATACAAATCAAAATATTTGAAAGAATGCATGGAAAGCATTCTTAATCAGACATATACCGATTTTGAACTTATTGTTGTAGACGATGCGTCTCCAGAAAACCTAGAGGCGATTGTCAATCAATTCAGTGACAAAAGAATAAGATTCTATAGGAATGAGAAAAATTGTGGAGCCGTAGACGTTGTTGATAATTGGAATATATGTTTGGATTATTCAAAAGGAGATTATGTAATCTGCATGGGAGATGATGACAAACTACTTCCTAATTGTTTGGAAGAATATGCACGATTGATAGCAATCTACCCTAACAGACACATATTTCATGCAAGAACACAAATTATAAATGAGCATTCTGAGTTTTATATGATTCAAGAACCTAGGCCTATCGAAGAATCAGTTTATTCAATGATTTGGAATCGCTGGCTAGGAAGAGTGCAATACATAGGAGATTTTTTATTTGAGACAAAAACTTTAAAAGCTAATGGAGGATTTTTTAAATTGCCATTAGCATGGGCAAGTGATGACATCTCTGCGTTTAACGCCGCCAAAGATGGAGGAATTGTAAATTCGCAAACTCCCTTATTTCAGTATAGAGTAAGTAATTCCACAATATCTTCAATTGGGGACACCCAAATAAAGTTGCAAGCCATCGTTCAAGAACGAGAATGGTATAATGTTTTTTTGAGAGTTGAACCGAACAATGAAATAGATGTGATTTATCGAAAAATGATATTGAATAATATTGATAAACATTTCAAAAAGAAGCAATTATTAACCATTAAAGATGATGTCGTAAAAAAATCAAATTTCCGAGTTTTCTATTGGCTTTTTAAAAGAAAAAGATTCCGTTTGTCATGGGGGGATATTATATATCTTTTTTTTGAGATTATCAAATATAAATATTGTGTTAGAAAACATAGTTGAAAATACTGCAAAATTAAATTTTGCATGAGTAAAACATTTTATTTGCTGATATTGCTAATTATTAATTCTAACGCTTGGAACTTGCGAATAATACCGTTGTCCGCCGATGATTGGCTTATTATTCAAACGTTTTTTTTGTTGGTAGGATTCTTATGGTATGGGAGATCAAAGGATTTTTATTGGTTTTCGAAAAAACTTAAATATTGGTGGATATGGGTGTTAGGCGTTTTATTATCAATGCTCCCGGCATATTATAACTATGGGCAAACAATTTCACAGTCTATATTAACATATCGTCAATGTATTTTTCTTGTGCAGATACCATTTTTGTTTAAGATAGCACCCACTAAAGAAGAAATTGTAAATGCCATAATGATTTTTTTTGGTTTTGTATGGATAATATATTTTATTCAACGGTATAATCCTTTAATAGTTAACATAGATGAGGAACAAATTGAAAAGTTGTTCCTGAACGGCGAAATGCCAATGGTAGCAGGTTGGTTATATATTCTTATAGCTATGTTCTATTATTTAGGCAAAATAAAAGAACACTTCAATATGAAATTATTATTAATAATACTGTCTTTTTTCATTTTTGCATTACTTGAGCAAAACCGTAGTGCATTGTTTTCAATTGCTTTTATAATTAGTTGGACAATATTAAAAGTCGAAAAGAGAAAAATTTTAGTGATTTTAACTTTCATCGTTTTAGCCTTGGGTATAACTTATTATACGTCAGATATATGGATAAATTTATTTGAAGAAACCGCAGGGCAAGTTGATGATTTGGAATATAACCGAAACAAGGCGTATAGGTATTATCTTTTTGACGCAAGCCCCAATATTTGGTGTTACATATTTGGCAATGGTTTTTTGAGCGCACATGTGACAAGACATATGCAAGATATGATGAGAGTAGGTGTTTATGATTCAGATGTGGGGTTCATTGGTTATTGGAATGAGTTTGGTATTTTACCCATAATAGTGTTTATGCTTATATTGGTTCCTGCTGCTATAGGGAAACGCAATTCTCATTTTATAAGATGTTTTGCAATACAGATTCTTATTTGTTCTGTTACGATTAGTTATTGGGGAGGGGGTAATTTATTATACATAGGTTTGTTTTACTATCTTTATCATATTGATTTAGAGAAATGTGGAGAAAATACACAAATTGAAAGTGAAGATTTAATAGTAACATGAATATTAATACAACTAAACTTATGGTTAAAGAAAAAATAGTTTTTCTTTCTGAAATGGCTTTCGACAGTAACTGGCCTTTGTTAAAAGAGCTATCGAATAAGTATGAGGTTTATTATTTGGTATCGGAAGAAAGCTTTTCACCATCTTTGGGAAAAGTTATTATGAATAATGATATAGAGTGCGCTACTCAATTTGATATATTTAAACCTTTTTCAAAATTCATGATGTTGGATCATGTTTTTATATTAAGGCATTATTCCAAAAAAGAATATGGTGTAAAATCAATTGGTTATAAGTTGTGTTGCATTTTTAAAGCTAGCAGATTTATTAACAAACTCAATCCTAAAGTTATTTTAAATAACGGAGCAAGAAATTACCAAGCCCTTTTTATGCTTAATAGATCAAAAGTTATATGTATAGTTCACGACCCATTCCCACATACAGGCGAGAAAGGATTTACACGACATTTATTTGAGTATTTCTTAAAAAGCGGCGCTTCTAAATATATATTATTCAACGAGAAGCAAAAAGAATCCTTTATTAAACACCATAATATTAATCCAATTAAGGTATTCAACTCATTTTTGAGCAAATATGAAATGATTTCTATGTATGGTTCAAAAGAATCACTGCCAAGGCGAAAGAATATTCTCTTTTGGGGAAGAATATCGCCATATAAAGGAATAGAATACCTTATTGAAGGATTCAAAGCGTATTTAAAAGAAACTGGTGACGTAGAAACCACATTGACAATAGGTGGTGGTGGAGAGTACTACTTTGATGTTGATTCTGCAATAAAAGATTGCCCACAAATAATCTTATATAAGCGCTATCTGACAATGGATGAGTTGGCGGACCAGCTTGCTCAATGTGCATTTGCTGTAGTACCATATACTGATGCCACGCAAAGCGGCGTGATAATGACGGCTTTCGGCATGAAACGGACAGTGTTGGCTACGCGAACAGGAGGTCTGCCAGAAATGTTGGAAGATGGTGAATTGGGGATGCTTGTCGAGCCAAAGAGTGCAAATGCCATAAAAGATGGAATAAAAATACTAATGGGAACCCAGACCTTAATAGAAAACTACGAAAAGAAAATAGAAATGATGTATTTCAATGATGGCCCAAAAAGTTGGGCGGTTTCTGCGAAAAAAATCATTGAATGTATTGAAGCATAGATTTCAAGGAGAAGATTAAATGAAAAGAATAGAGAGCATTGATGAAGTACACTCAATACTTCTAAACATCATTATAGAATTTGATAAAATTTGCACAAAGCATAACATTCCATACTATATATTAGGAGGAACACTGCTTGGGGCAATAAGGCACAAGGGATTTATTCCATGGGATGATGACATTGACGTTGGAATTCCCATCGAATTTTACGAACAATTACTTGCTTTGTTAGATAAAGAATTACCATTACCATATTGTGTTTATACATTTAAAACACATAAAGGTTGTGGTACTGCTTATGCGAAAATTGGCGATGATAGTACGCTTATAGATGATCCAAGAATGGATTGTATTCCACTTGAAAGTCAGATAGGTATAAATGTTGATTTATTCCCGTTGTGTTCATGTGAATGGGATGACCCCAATGTGACGGAACTACAAGATCTTATAAAAAAGTATGCATTAATATATGCGGGAAACGCTTCAAAAACATGGTGGAAAAACACAATTAAGAGAATATTAAGATTATTAGACATACACGATGAACAATATTATCTACAGAGACAAATAGATGTTGCAAAAAAGATTAAAGGAAAATCCTGTATGGGAAATTTGTTCGGGAGATATGGTAAGAAAGAGATTGTGCCAATAGACTATTTCGGCAAGCCTGTCAGGTATAAATTTGAGAACATTTCACTTTGTGGCGTTGCCAAATACGATGCATATCTTAAGAATATATACGGGAATTATATGAAATTGCCACCAGAAGAGCATAGAATTGCACATATTGACAGCGTGTATAAGAAATAAAATATATGATTGCGAGTAAAACAATAGCGATTATTATTGCTGGCGGTTCAGGGAACCGTATGGGACAAGATATCCCAAAACAATTTATCAATGTGTATGATAAACCTATTATTATCTACACATTGGAAGGATTCCAGCGTCACCCTATGGTGGATGAAATTGAAGTGGTGTGCCTTGATGGTTGGCACGATGTGCTGTGGGCCTATGCCAGACAATTCAACATATCAAAATTGAAATGGGTTGTTAGCGGAGGAAATACTGGACAAGAAAGCATACGTAATGGAGTGTATAATTTAGAGGGTAAGTGCCAAGACGATGATATAATTGTTATTCATGATGGTATTCGCCCACTTGTCGATGATACAGTTTTGACTGATGTTATTCATAAGGCAAAAGAGTTTGGCAATGGTGTTACATCACTTCCTTATAATGAACAGATATTTGTTGTGAATCCAGAAGACGATACTACCACAAAACAATATATACCACGCGAGACCTTGCGTCGTGTTTCAACACCACAGGCTTATCATTTTAAAAAATTAAATGATGCATATCACGAAGCGTTTGAAAAGGGTATAGGTATATATGGCTCTGCATATACAAACACAATGATGGTAGAATTAGGAGAGACGTTGCATTTTGCTGCGGGCTCGGATAAGAATATCAAGTTGACAACCAAAGATGACCTTGAAATGTTCAAGAGTTATTTGAAAATGGATAAGGACTCATGGCTGAAATAAAATGTTTGAATAAACGACACCCGCTTTATCAAGAAGACCTGAATACTATTTTGGGAATTAAGGGCATAGAAGAACTGCAAGGTAAACGGTTCTTGATTACAGGTGCAAGTGGCTTGATAGGTGTTTGCCTAATTGACGCACTGATGCTATATAACCAGCAAGGGGCCAATATTAGCATATATGCCGTTGGACGCAGTAAAGAAAATGCTATTACTAGATTGGGTGAATACTATGGCGATAATCATTTCCATTTTATAGAACAAGATGTTTGCAACCCGCTTCCGCAAGAAGTGCAAGTTGATTATATAATTCCATTGGCAAGCAATACACACCCATTAGCGTATTCTCAATATCCTATTGAAACAATAGAAATTAATGTCAAAGGTGCGGAATATGCACTAAAAAAAGCTCTTGAATGTGGAGCAAAAGTTTTATATCCTTCTACAGTTGAGGTATATGGTAATGCTAGAGACAATGATGTGTTTGCGGAAGACTATACTGGTCAGTTGAATCTTTCCAACGCTCGTTCTTGTTACACAGAGTCAAAACGAGTGAGTGAGGCTCTGTGTCAGTCGTACATTGCAGAAAAGGGTATTGACGTAAAGATTGTTAGGTTGAGCCGTGTTTTTGGACCGACAATGTTGATGAGTGACACAAAAGCGTCTTCACAATTTATCATCAAAGCTTTGAATTGCGAAGGCATAGTGCTGAAAAGTCGAGGCGAACAATTCTTCTCTTATACGTATGTGGCGGATGCTGTGGCGGCCATGTTGTTTGTGCTTGTTCATGGCGAAGTCGGTTTGGCATATAACATAGCCAACGAGCAATGCAACGTTCACCTTAAAGATTTTGCATTGACATGTGCAAATGTGGCGGGTACTAGTGTAGTGTTCGATTTGCCTTCAGAAACTGAGCAAAAAGGATTTTCAATAGCAATGCGGGCCATACTTGACACTGAAAGAATAAACAAAAAAGGCTTTAAGCCTAATTATGATTTTAAAAGTGCCGTTCAAAGAACTATCGAAATATTAAAAATGATTTAATAATCAAAGAGAATAAAACAGACATAATACAAACACATATTTTACAATATGAGTAAATCATTCAAAATGGTGGTGAAAGCAAGTCTCATCTTCTCATTTTTAGGGGATAAATTGTGGTCGCCTTTTTGGAAACGAGCCATGAAACATTGTGGTAAAGGGGTTTATCTTCGTCCAATGTCGAGCGACATAAAAGGATTGGAGAATTTGAGTATTGGCGACGGAACATCCATTCCCAAAGGAAGTACAATTTATTGTACTGGTGCGCAGCTTACCATTGGGAAGAAAGTATTATTTGGTCCCAATCCTACAATCATTACAGGAGACCACAGGAGACCACAGGATAGATATTGTTGGAAAATACATAATTGATGTGGGGGTAGAAGAAAAACTTCCAGAAAATGATTTGCCTGTGGTGATAGAAGATGAATGTTGGATAGGTGCGAATGTTACTATTTTGAAAGGCGTAACGATTGGTCGTGGTAGCGTGGTAGCCGCGGGTGCTGTGGTAACTAAAAGTTGTGAGCCTTATAGTATAATAGGGGGTGTTCCTGCCAAATTAATCAAAATGCGGTTTACCCCCGAACAAATTGTCGAACACGAAGGGATATTAAAAGAAAAAAAATGATAAAAGTTCTTGTTATCGCCACAAGCAAGAAAACACGCGGAGGGATAACTGCTGTACTAAAACTATATGAGCAAAGCCAAATGTGGCAGCAATGCCATTGCCGATGGGTTGGTACGCATCGCGATGGTGGAACATTGTGCAAGTTGTGGTATTTGATAACAGCTTTTATACAGTATCTCATATTGTTGCCTTTTTATGACATTGTTCACATTCATTTTAGTTTGAAAACATCTGCCAAAAGGAAATATCCATTTTTTAGATTAGCAAAGTTATTTGGGAAGAAAACGGTTATACATCTTCATTGCGGCTCTCAAATCGAAGATGTATGGAATGTTACTTATCAGAAGATGTTTCTGCAATGTGATTGCGGAATTTTGTTGTCAGAGAACTTGAAGCAAAAAGCAGAGGATTTTGTCGGGAAATCCGACAAGTTAAAAGTGGTTTATAATCCATGCCCAATAATAACTGGAACGAATAATTACGATAAACAAAACAATATTATTTTCTCTGGAACCTTATATGAAGGAAAGGGGTACAAAGATTTGATTCGCGCGTTTGCTAAGATAGCTCACCAACATTTAGAATGGAGAATTGTGCTTGCAGGCAATGGAGAAGAGGAATTGGCTTTGGCTTTGGCCAAAGAGTTAGGTATAGAGCCGCAAGTAGAATTGTTGGGATGGGTTAGTGGAGAAAGAAAACATCGTGCATTCAGCGAAGCACAAGCACTATGTTTGCCTAGTTATGCCGAAGGATTCCCTATGGCAGTTCTTGATGCTTGGGCATATGGGTTGCCAGTTATAACAACACCAGTAGGGGGGGTGCGCGATGTGGCGGTTGATGGTGAGAATATGTTGCTGTTTAATCCTGGAGATATAGATGCATTATCAGAAAAACTAGATTTGTTAATGAAAGATGCATTTTTGCGGGAAAAACTGTCATCAGAATCCGTTAAACTAGCAACAGAGAAATTCAATCTTGCTAATATTACCGAGCAAGTATCTGCTATTTATGATAGTTTGGTTTAATTGCAGTCACAAATTCACGTTGGAGAAGTTTGAGCAAAGAATGTGCGAGAGCTTGGGGGCTTGTGTTTAACCACGGAGTTTTATAACCACGGAATCCCGATAGCTATCGGGAACTAAACCACGGAAAATTGATTGCCGCAGGCGGCAATAGGGTTGGTGGTGAGTCGCTACGCGAGAAATTGAAAAAAATCTAAAGAAAAATAAACAGGGTTTTAATCTCTAACCAAACGAACCCAAACGAATCCAAAATATTGATTTTTAGTCTTCGGGATTATTTTGGATAAGTTTGGTTAGGAATTAAGTGTTGTCGCTCGCGAGAAAAACTCGGGTTGGAATCGGATGCAATCGGTTAGAGACAAAAAAAGGTTCCGAAGAATCCCAATAACGGAAGGCATGGAACTCGATAAATATTTTGTATTATTGTCAGAAAAAAACGAATTATGACAATTGAGATTTCAAGACATAGGGCCAACAACCATTGGAACATTCTAAAAAGCCTTGATTACGATACAAAGTTGGACATTATTGCAATGCTGACACAATCGTTGAAGCAAAAAAACAGGCGCAAGAAAGTTCCTGCCAAGAGGTTTTATGGAATCTGGCCTGACGACGGAATGACAGCAGACGAATTTGTGGGCAAATTGCGCAATGAGCGTTCATTTAATCAGGACATAGTGGAATTATGACGCCTAAAGGATATTTGCTTGATACAAATATTTGCGCATTCTATCTGCGTGGCAAATTCGATATTGACAAAGCCATTGACCGCGTCGGTTGGGAGAACTGCTACATTTCTGAAATAACCATGCTTGAACTGAAAATTGGTGCGGAATTGTCGATGCAGAAAGATGGAATCGACCGTTCGGCTGGTTTAAATAGTTTCTTCGACGAAATAAACATTCTTCCAATTGCCGACGCCATTGATTTTGCGGCAAGAGAAAAAATCAGACTTAGATTGAATGGTACACCTATTGTCGACAATTTTGATTTGTTAATAGGCTCAACGGCTGTGGTTTGTGGGTGCGTAATGGTCACCGAAAACATAAAAGACTTCAAAAATATCTCTGATATAAAGATCGAAAATTGGGTTGTAAGAGATTGACTCACATAACACATTTTTGCCGACAGCGGCAAATTGAAACGCAGAGTCGCTTCGCGAGAAATTAGAGCAAAATCACAAATAAAATTTATAAAAAACTGATTTTAAAGTTTTTGTAAAATTTTGTCTTTAAATTTTCCAACAATTTCCGCCCTTTAGGACGCCCGAAACCAATGCTCGCTTGCGAGAAAACTCAGGTTAAATCGGATATAATCGGTTAGAGACAAAAAATGGTTCCAAAGAATCACGATAACGGAAGGCGAGAAACTCGATAAATATTTTGTATTATTGTCAGAAAAACAGAAGCTATGTGTACCTATAACATTACAGTGAGCGACGAAGTGGTGGAACAGTTGGAACCAGAATTCGACCGAGCCGCTTTGGGCGAGTGGCTACAGCAACACATTAATGAGATGTTGAATAGTGCTTCAGTACAAACTGCTAACGTATCCCCCATAGCGCATTCTGCCAACAAAATGAAGACTATTGTCGCAGAAAGATTGACCCTTATGGAATCGGGTAAAGCAGAATATGTCGACGGAGAAGAAGGTTTTGCCCAAATACGCGCAAAGTATGGCCTATAGTTACCGTTGGCTGACTCAAGCACTCGACTATATGGCACAAGAAATGGAGTATGTGTGCCGTGAATTTGGCATACAGGCCAGCGCGTAAAGCCGAGGCGACAATACACGCTCGAATATTGCAATTGTGTGTATTTCCGAATAGCGGGATTAAATATGAGGGCATGACTTATTGTGGTAGTGAAGTGCGGATACTTCATATCAGACAGATTTCTATGATTTATTGCGCTCACAATGGGATAATTACAATAATAGCAGTTTGGAACAATTATCAGAACCCCGCCAAATTAAAAGATATAATACAGTCGCGCTGATGTGGTGTGTGAAGAGTTTGAGCACAGGATGTGTGAGTGTTTGGGGCGGTTTTAACCACAGAATCCAGATAGCAAATCGGGAACTGAACCACGGAAAATATAAAAACTGAATAAGTGAAGTCTGTTCCGTGTTTTTCGTGTGTTCAGTGGTTGTAATATTGGGTTAAATCGGATACAATCGGTTAGAGACAAAATTATTCATTAGGAAATTAAACAAATTGAATTGTGAAAAATCAGAATAGTTACCGTATTGGTAAAACATACATTTCGGCAACCACCCCCGCCGATGCGCAAAGCCGCATTGAGCAAGCCGCTTTAAGTGGCAAAGGCGGGTATGTTTGCGTGTCGAATATGAGAATGGTAAGATATGCTGGCAAAAACAATGGGTATGCGAACCTTATGAAGCAATCATTGTTAAATGTACCAGACGGGATGCCCCTTGTTTGGTGTGGAAGGTTGTGGGGCTATAAAAATGTTTCTAGGGTTATGGGTTTCGAATTGATGGACAGAGTGTTGAGGAACGGTAACAATGAATTGAAACACTTTTTTTTAGGCGATACTCAAGATGTTTTGGATGCACTCGTTTCAAAATATAGAGGTGATTCCAACTGCAATATTGTGGGCGCATATTCATTACCGTTTGCTGATGTTGACGATTTTGATTATGATGGTATTGCTAAAATGCTTGTCGACAGTGGCGCGAATACTATTTGGACAGCAATGAGGTCGCCCAAACAAGATGAATTCAATCAACGGTTGTCGAAGGTTTTGCCCAATGTTGTGTGCATAGGTGTGGGCAGGGCGTTTAGATTGGCATTAGGAGAATTTAAAGAAGTGCCAAAAGCTGCGAAAAAGTTCGGGTTGTCAGGTATTTGGCTTAGAAAAACCAGCCTATGGAACACTTTGAATTGGTATTTCCAAAGTTGCTTCTACTTGGCATACTATTTCGTGCAAATAATAATTTTGCGGTTAATTCGTCGGAAAAGTTATGAGTAGCAAGATAACGTTTATCGGAGATGTGATGCTGGGCAGAATGATAGGCTCAAAGTATGACAAGCAGCCGTACAACATTGTCGCTCAGGAATTGCAAGATGTATGTAAATCGTCCGACTTGACCATTGCCAATCTGGAGTCGCCTGTAACAGTTACTAAAGATTTAGAAGCCGACCATTTGCAATTTGTTGGAAGCGAGCCAATTTTGAAGGAATTTTCATTTGTTAATCTGTTCACGTTGGCCAACAATCATATTAATGATGCCGCAGAAACAGGTATGGACGAAACCATTGATTTATTGGAACGAAACGGTTTCAAACATAACGGCTTATTTAAAAAATCCGATGAATACCAACCATATATTTATAATTCTGGCAATGAATCAATTGCAATAGTAACGGTTACCGATATGATGAACATTCCGTTTGATGAGAGCAACAAATGGCAATGTTTGCGAGTTGGCGAAACCAGAGTTAATGAGATTGTCAGCCAGTTAAAAGCAAAAGGTTTTTTTGTAATCGTTTATGCGCATATTGGTGCGTTGTTTACAAGGTTTCCGAATCCTGCAACACGCGAGTTTTTGCGCGGCTATATTGAAAGTG
>Ga0247611_10004083_pt1 | contig 20671 bp, 20 predicted proteins | sample 177DNAGHGhighgp2_FD_192422 | JGI IMG/M metagenome (GOLD analysis project Ga0247611, IMG submission 192422) | Sheep rumen microbial communities from Palmerston North, Manawatu-Wanganui, New Zealand - 1770 DNA GHGhigh gp2 | ecosystem: Host-associated > Mammals > Digestive system > Stomach > Rumen...
TGAAAGAGAACAAACATTAAACCAATTACTTACTGAGATGGATGGTTTTGGAGAAAATGAAGGAATTATTATAATCGCTGCAACAAATAGACCAGATGTATTAGATCCTGCATTACTAAGACCAGGAAGATTTGATAGACAAGTAACAGTAAACTTACCTGATGTAAGAGGTCGTGAAGAAATTTTAGCTGTTCATGCTAAGAATAAAATTATTGAAGAGGGTATTACGTTAAAGAATCTTGCTAAACGTACTCCAGGATTTAGTGGTGCAGACCTTGAAAACTTACTTAATGAAGCAGCACTTCTTGCAGTTAGACGTGATAAAAATAAAATTACTATGAGTGAAATAGATGAAGCTACAGACCGTGTTTTAATGGGTCCTGCTAAAGTAAGTCATAAATATTCAGAAAATGATAGAAAACTAGTAGCATTCCATGAAGCAGGGCATGCAGTTATTGGATTAAAATTAAAAAATGCTAGTGATGTTCAAAAAGTTACTATTATTCCACGTGGACAAGCAGGTGGTTATAATATGATGGTTCCTTCTGAAGAAAAACTATGTTCAACTAAAACAGATTTATTAGAAGAAATTACAGGACTTTTAGGAGGACGCACAGCTGAAGAAATTACTTTTGGTGAAATTACTACAGGAGCTCACAATGACTTTGAAAAAGCTACTAAGATAGCACGTGCAATGGTTACTGAATATGGTATGAGTGATTTAGGACCTCTTCAATTTGAACAACAATCAGGAAGTGTATTCTTAGGAAGAGATTATAATAAACCACAACATTTCTCTAATGAAGTTGCTAATGAAATTGATATGGAAATGAGAAAAATTATTGATGAGTGTCATAAGAAAGCAACTGAAATTATTAAGAAGAATAAAGATTTATTAAAACTTATTGCTGAAGCTTTACTTGAATATGAAACATTAACTAAAGAACAAATTGATTATTTAGTAGAAAATGGTAAGATGCCTGAAGAAGACGATACTAAGTTAGAAAGCTTATCAATTACTAAATTAAGAAAAATTGCGGAAGAAAAAGGTATTAAAGATTTTGATAAGAAAACAAAAGCAGAATTATTAAAAGAATTAGATGATACAATCTAATTCTTTTTTTCTTGAAAAATAAGAAAATTATATTATAATATGATTAAAGGAGTGAGAAAAATGGCAGAAAAGAAGCTTGATAAGATTAAAGGAAAGGGAAAAGGATTCTTCGGAGAATTTAAAGATTTTGTATTACGTGGTAATGTAATGGATATGGCTATTGGTGTTATCATTGGTGGTGCATTCCAAGGAATAGTTACAGCATTAACAGCAGATTTTATTAATCCATTAATCAATGGTTTAGGTGGAGCTAAAGTTGGTGGTACTTTTAAAATCTATGGTGGACAAGTAATTAAATATGGTGATTTTATCACAGCAGTTATTAATTTCTTAATCATGGCTTTAGTATTATTTATTCTTTTAAAAGTAGTAAATGGTATTTTAGAAGCTGGTAAGAAAAAGAAAGCTGAAGATACACCTGCAGTTGTTAAATCTGATGAAACTATCTTACTTGAAGAAATCAGAGATTTATTAAAAAAGAAAAAGTAATAATAGACTCTTAGGAGTCTTTTTTATTGTTTTAATTTATTTTTTGTTATATAATATGCATGTTAAGAAAAGGGATAATTATGGAATGGTATATAGGAAATGTTAAAATTAAGAACCAAATAGTATTAGCACCTATGGCTGGTGTTTGTAATTCTGCATATAGAAAAATATGTAAAGAAATGGGCTGTGGATTAATATATGCTGAGATGGTTAGTGATAAAGCAATCACTTTTAATAATAAAAAGACTATTGATATGCTTTATATGGAAGAAGTAGAAAGACCTCTTGTTCAACAAATATTTGGTAGTGATAAATCGTCTTTTGTAGAAGCAGCTAAATATATTTATTCAAATATGAAACCTGATATTATTGATATTAATATGGGTTGTCCTGTTCCTAAAGTAGCAGTAAGAGCTCAAGCTGGTAGTGCTTTACTTAAAGATTTAGATAAGATATACGATATTGTAAGTTCTGTAGTTAAAGCAGTCCCAATCCCTATTACAGTAAAAATAAGAAGCGGATGGGATAATAAACATATTAATGCTGTAGAAGTAGCTAAAACAGTGGAAAAAGCTGGTGCGTCAGCAATATGTGTTCATCCAAGAACAAGAAGCCAAGGATATAGTGGTAAAGCTGATTGGAGTATAATTAAATCTGTAAAAGAAAATGTTTCTATTCCAGTAATTGGTAACGGAGATATAAAAACACCTGATGATGCTAAGAAAATGTTAGAAGAAACAGGATGCGATGCAGTAATGATAGGGCGTGGAGTTTTAGGAAATCCATGGCTTATCAAAAATACTATTAATTATTTAGATGGTAAAGAATTAATAGATGTTAGTGTTGAAGATAGAATAGATATGTGTTTAAAACATTTAAAATATTTAGAAGAATTAAAAAACGAAAAATTAGCATGTTTAGAAATTAGAAATCATATAGGTTGGTACTTTAAAGGAATAAAAAGTGCTAATGAATTAAAAAATAAGGTCTATAAAACTACGAGTATTCATGATATAATTTGTTTGTTGAAAGAATTTAAGGAGGCAAAACCATGGCAAAAGAATTAAAAAAAGCTTCTTTCGTTAGAAGATTAGCAGCATTTATAATAGATATGGTATTAGTAGCATTTGTAGCAGGATTAATATCTACACCATTTGTTAATATTAATAAATTAGAACAAATTAACAAGAAAGAATCAGAATTGGTAGAAAAATATAAGTCACAAAAAATTACTCCGCAAGAATATGTTGATGGTTTTAGTGATGTATATTATGAATCAATAAAGGCTAATGGTATTAATTCATTTATAGAAATTATATTAGCTATTTTATATTTTGTAGTTTTACAATTATATAATAAAGGACAAACCCTAGGTAAAAAAATGTTAAAAATAAAAGTTATTTCAGAAAACGATGATTTAAGTATGAATCAAATGATACTTAGAAGTTTATTATCTAATTTTATATTAGTTAATATATTAGGTTTTGCATTTTTAACATTTGCATCTAAGCATGTTTATATTATGAGTGTTGGTACTATACAAATGATTAATTATTTAATTGTATTTATATCAGTAATAATGGCAACATTAAAAGAAGGACGTACTATTCATGATAGAATAGCTCATACACGTGTTGTTAAAGTAAATTAGGAGGTAATTATGAGAGAATTTTCAGAACAAGAATTAGTAAGAAGAGAAAAGAAAGATAAATTAGTAGAATTAGGATTAGATGCTTTTGGGCAAAGATATGATAGAGAAGATTATGCTTTAGATATTAAAGAAAAATATAAAGATGTTGATCATGATGAATTTGAAAATATGAATGACACTGCTAAAGTAGCAGGAAGAATTATGTTTATTAGAAAAATGGGTAAAGCATCATTCTTTAGTATTCAAGATAAGACTGGATCTATCCAAATATATATATCGGTAAATGATATTGGTGAAGAAGCTTATGAATTATTTAAATCAGCTGATATCGGAGATATAGTTGGAGTTTATGGAAAAGTAATGAAAACTAAAACTGGTGAAGTTACTATTAAATGTTTAGAATATACTCATTTAGTTAAGGCATTAAGACCACTACCAGAAAAATTCCATGGATTAGTAGATAAAGAAGAAAGATATAGAAGACGTTATGTCGATTTAATGGTAAATGAAGAAGCTAGAAAAGTAGCATTCATGAGACCTAAAATTATTAGATGTATTCAAAATTATTTAGATAACCATGGATTTGTAGAAGTAGAGACTCCTATTTTAACTACACTATTAACAGGAGCCGCTGCTAGACCATTTACTACTCATCATAATGCGCAAGACTTGGATATGTATTTAAGAATAGCTCTTGAATTGAATTTAAAGAGATTATTAGTTGGTGGTATGGAAAGAGTTTATGAAATAGGTAGAACTTTCCGTAATGAAGGAATGGATCCTATGCATAATCCTGAGTTTACTATGATGGAAGTATATCAAGCATATAGCGATCTTGAAGGTATGATGGAATTAACTGAAAATATGTATAAAACTATTGCTAACGAAGTATGTGGAAAAACAACTTTTAGTTTTCTAGGTCAAGATATAGATTTAGCAGGAAGTTGGAAAAGAATTTCTATGACTGATGCTATTAAGGAAAAGACAGGAATTGATTTTAAAACAATTACTTCTTTAGATGAATGTTTACGTCTTGCTGAAGAACATAATATAGAATTGGAAGAACATGAAAAACAATATGGACACATTATTAACAAATTCTTTGAGAAATATGTAGAAGAAACATTAATTCAACCTACATTCCTATATGGACATCCAATTGAAATTAGTCCGTTAACTAAGAAGGATAAAGATGATCCTAGATTTACGCAAAGATTTGAATTATTTATAGCTGGTAAAGAATGTGCAAATGCTTATACTGAGTTAAATGATCCAGATGATCAATTAGAAAGATTTGAAGCTCAATTAAAAGAAAAAGATTTAGGTAATGATGAAGCTAATGATATAGATATGGATTTCATTGAAGCATTAGAATATGGTATGCCTCCTGCTGGTGGAATAGGATATGGTATTGATAGATTAGTTATGTTATTCACAGAACAAGAATCTATTAGAGATGTATTATTATTCCCAACAATGAGGGAGAGAAAGAAAGAAGATTAATTCTTCTTTTTTTATTATTTTTTTTAACAAAAAAAGTGTAAATGCTTGTAAAAAAGACTTGAAAATAATATAATTATTATGGGAGGTTAATTATGAAGAAACATAATACAATTAAAGTCGTTCTTATTACTATGCTAGTATTCTTATTATTATCTTGGATATTACCAGCTGCTTATTATTCAGGACAATATATAGATCAAGGACGCGTTCAAATGGGATTATTTGATTTATTCAATTATCCATTAACTGCATTAAGTTATTTTGGATATATTGCATTATTTATAATCCTAGTTGGAGGTTTTTATGGAATTTTATATAAGATTCCAGCATATCGTACATTCTTAGATAAGATTGTAGCTTTATTCAAAGGAAAAGAAAAAATTGCTTTATCTATTATGATTGTATTAATCGCATTACTAGTTTCAGTATGTGGTATGCAATTTGGTATAGCTATATTCTTACCATTTATAGTAGCATTAATCTTATTAATGGGATATGACAAAATCACTGCAGCATTAGTTACAGTAGGATCTATCTCAGCAGGATTAATTGGATGTACTTATGCAATTAATAACTCTAGTATCTTAACTGCTACACTAACATTAGGATATGATTATCAAATTGGTGTAAGATGGATTATCTTACTAGTTGCTGTTATCTTAGTAATCTTTAATACATTAATGTATGTTAAAGGTACAGGTAAAAAAGAAGTAAAAATTGAAAAAGCTAAGAAAGAAGAAGTAAAAGAAGAAAAAGTAGTAGTTAAAAAAGCACCTGCTAAAAAAGCACCAGCTAAGAAAACAACTGCTAAGAAATCTACTTCTAAGAAACGTAAAAATCCAAATAAAGCAGCATTAATGGATGAAGACGTAATCGTTGTTCCAAATAGTGTAAGTGGAACTCATAAGATTTGGCCATTCGTATTAACATTTACTTTATTATTCGTAGTATTTGTTTTAGCATTTATTACTTGGGGAGAAAATGGATTCGGTATCAAGTTATTCACTGATATGACTGAAAGTGTTCAAAAATTTGAATTATTCAAATTCCCATTATTTGCTAAATTACTAGGAAACTTTAAAGCATTTGGTGAATGGGCAATTACTGATATGTTCTTACCAATGGGATTAACAGTATTAGTATTAGCTTTAATTTATAAAGTTAAATTAGATGATATTTTCGATGGATTCGTAGAAGGAGTTAAGAAAGCTTTAGCACCTGCTTTAGTAGCAATCTTAGTTTACTCTATGTTAGTTCTAGTAACATATCATCCATTCCAATTAGTTATCTATAAAGCAGTTTTAGGATTAACTAAAGGATTTAATGTTGCAACAACTGTTGTAGTAGCATTCTTAACTGGATTATTCAATTCAGATGTTGCTTACAGTTTCCAAGCTGCATTACCATACTATACTAGCGTAGTTACAAAAACAGCTAATTATCCATTAGTTGCAGTAATCTTCCAATCAATTTATGGATTAACAATGTTAGTTGCTCCAACAAGCTTAGCTTTAATGGCAGTACTTTCATTCTTAAAAGTTTCATACAAAGATTGGTTAAAGAACGCATGGAAATTATTCCTAGAATTATTTGTAATATTATTAATTATATTCATAATTTTAGCTTTAATATAGTAGATTAGAAGCCATAGGGCTTCTTTTTTTGTCTAAATTTTGGGGACTATTTTAATTGAATAGTATATTGCTTATATTTAGAATAAATATAGGTGATTATATGAATTTGTTTTTTGATGAAGAATCTCAAAAATTAATAATAAATGCTAAGAAAGAAATGTATGAATTAAAACATCCTTATGTAGGCAGTGAACATTTACTTCTTTCTATTCTTCATAATGAGGAATTAGACATTACAAAAAAACTTAATAAATATGGTATTAATTATAATGATTTTCGTAATGAATTAATTAGAGTAGTGGGGACAGGTTCTAAAGAAAATAATTGGTTTTTATTTACTCCTTTACTTAGAAGAATAATAAATAATGCTACATATTATTCAAAAGATAATACAAAAATGGTTACTCCTTATAATTTATTAGTAGCTATATTAGAAGAAGGAGATGGAGTTGCTAATAGAATATTAATAGGAATGAATATTAATATGAATCGTTTGGCAGAAGACATATTAACTGATGAAATAGTAATAAAGAAAAATGAGAAGCTTTTATTAGATGAAATTGGTATTAATATGTGTGAAAAAGCTAAATTAAAAAAATATGATCCAGTAATAGGCAGAGATAATGAAATAAATAGAGTAATTGGAATTTTACTTAGAAAGAATAAAAATAATCCCTTATTAATAGGAGAAGCAGGTGTAGGTAAAACAGCCATTGTTGAAGAAGTGGCAAATAGAATTGTATCTGGTAATGTTCCTTATAAGTTAAAAAATAAAATAATATATAGTATTTCTATGTCAGTATTAGTGGCAGGAACTAAATATCGTGGAGAATTTGAAGAAAAAATAAACAAGATATTAGATGAAGCAAAAAATAATGAAAATATTATTTTGTTTATTGATGAAGTTCATACTTTAATGGGTGCAGGTGGTGCTGAAGGCGCCATAGATGCATCTAATATAATAAAACCATATTTAGCCAGAGGAGATATCAAAGTAATTGGTGCAACAACTATAAATGAATATTCTAAATTTATTGAAATAGATAAAGCATTAGATAGAAGATTTCAAAAAGTGTATGTAGAAGAAGCTCCTCATAATTTAGTTATGGATATACTTATGGAGTTAAAACCAATATATGAGAAATATCATGATGTTGTGTTAAATAAAAACATTATTGGAAGAATAGTAAACTATTCTAATAAATATATATTCAACGGTAAAGAGCCTGATAAGTCTATTGATCTATTGGATGAAGTATGCGCATATGCATCATTAACTAGTAACAAAAATAAAGACTTAATTAATTATGAATTAGAAATAAAGAAAGTAAAGGATCTAAAAAACGTAAAAATAAAAAATCATGAATTTAAAGAAGCTTTAATTTATAAGAAGAAAGAAATGAATTTATATAGTGTATATAATAATCTACTTATGAATAATTTCATTGAAAAGAAGATATATATAAAGAATGAGATGATTGAAAAGGTTATTAGTAATAGATATAGATTAATATCAAAAGAAGAGATAGAAAAGAGAATAGATTGCTTTAATAGTAATAGTATTTTTAATATAAAAGAATTATTGAATGAGTTAAAAAAATATAATTATTTTAAAAATGATAATACTAAGAATATTCTTTTAGTTAGTAAAAATGTGGTAGAGATATCATTTTTGATAGATAAAATAGTCAAAAATATTTTTGTTAATACTAATTATATTTTTATAGATATGAATGAGTTTAAAGATTATGCTTCTATTAATAGATTAATAGGAAGCAAATATGAAGATAATTATTTATTTCAAAGTATAAAAGAGAATCCATTCACTATAATTTATTTTAAAAATATAGATAAAGCTAATGGAAGAATTCTTAAGATAATATTAGATTCTATAGATAAAGGATATATTGAAAATTATAATAATGAAAAAATAATTATTTCGAAATGTATTGTGTTATTTAGTAGTGTAAATAATTTAAATGTAGTAGGATTTAATGAAATAGTTAATAACGATTTAAATAATGAATTTGATAAAGTAATATATTTAGATCCTATTTGTAGTAATAACTAGTTTTTTATAATATGTTTTGATATAATAAGTGCGTAGGTGATTTTATGAAAATTTATAATACAATGAATAAACAAGTTGAAGAATTTATTCCAAGAGTTGAAGGAATAATTACAATGTATACATGTGGACCTACTGTATATCATTATGCACATATTGGAAACTTACGTACTTATATATCTGAAGACATTATTGAAAAAGGATGGAAGTTTTTAGGTTATAAAGTCAATAGAGTTATGAATATAACTGATGTAGGACATTTAGTAGGTGATGGTGATTCTGGAGAGGATAAGATGGCAGTTGCATCTAAAAGAGAACATAAGTCTTCAAAAGAAATAGCTAAATATTATACTGATTGTTTTAAATCAGATTGTGATAAATTAAATATAAGATGGCCTGATGTGGTTAGCAATGCTACTGATAATATTGATATGTATATCAAAATGATTACTAAGCTTATAGATACAGGATATGCTTATATTGCTGATGGTAATGTTTATTTTGATACTACTAAATATAGAGATTATTATAAACTATCAGGACGTAATAGTGACGACTTAATGGTTGCAGTTCGTGAAGATATAAATGAAGATAAAGCTAAGAAGAATCCATTTGATTTTGGTTTATGGTTTACAAACTCAAAATTTGATAATCAAGAACTACAATGGGATTCACCATGGGGAAGAGGATATCCTGGTTGGCATATAGAATGTTCTGGTATAGCTATTAAATATTTAGGTGAATACTTAGATGTTCATTTTGGTGCAGAAGATGCAATATTCCCACATCATACTAATGAAATAGCTCAATCTGAAGCATATCTTGGCCACAAATGGTGTAATTATTGGGTTCATTTAGGATTTTTAAATGATGAAACTGGTAAGATGAGTAAATCAAAAGGTGAATTCTTAACAGTGTCTTTATTAGAAGAAAAAGGATATAATCCACTAAGTTATAGATATTTATGTTTAAATTCCTATTATCATAATCAATTAACTTTCTCTTATGAAATTTTAGATGGTGCACAAAATGCTTATAATAAATTAAAAAATAGAATATCTAAATTAGAAAAAGGAGAAGTAAACGAGCGTCAAAAGAATGATTATATTTATAGATTTAAATTATATATTGAGGATGATTTTAATACATCTAATATGGTTACTCTATTATATGAAGTATTAAAAGATGAAGAATTAAATGATGGTACTAAATTAGCTATTATAGAAGAATATGATAAAGTATTATCATTAGACTTATTAAAGAAAGAAGAAAAAATAGAATTAGATGCAGAAATAATGGCTAAGATAGAGGAAAGAGCGGAAGCTAAAAAGAATAAAGATTTTGCTAAAGCAGATGCCATTCGTGATGAATTACTTGAAAAAGGTATTAAATTAATAGATTCTAGAGAAGGAACTACATATGAATTAATATAGTTCCTTTTTTGTGGTATAATTTAATTGGTGATTTTATGAACTTATTAGAAGTTAATGTATTAGTACTTGCTTATATGGGTGATACTGTATATGAAGATTATATTAGAAAGTATTTAATAAATAAAGGAATAGGTAATGTTAATGATTTGCAGACTGAGGCATTAAAATATGTTAGTGCTGTTAATCAAGCTAAATATTTAACTGAGATGATGGATAACAATATGTTATCTGAAAGTGAATTAGATATTGTTAAGAGAGCAAGAAACTATAAAACTACATCTCATCCAAAGAGTTGTGACATTATAACTTATAAATATGCAACGGGATTAGAAGCTTTGATTGGTTATTTATATTTAGATAATAATAAAGAAAGGATAGATGAAATAATGAATTTCATCTTAAGATAAGATTATGTTAGTATATGGTAGAAATGTTGCTAAAGATTTATTAAAAAAGAATGAAACAATTAGAAAAATAATAATTCAAGATAATTTTGATGATAAAGAATTAATTTCTCTAATAGAAAAATCAAATTTAACTGTGGAAACTAAATCAAAAAGAGAAATTGATCATTTGTGTCCTGGAGTTAATCAAGGTATAATTCTTGATATTCCGGATTATAAATATACTGAACTAAATGATTTTTTAAAACTAGATGAAGAAGTTGTAGTATTATTAGATCATTTAGAAGATCCTCATAATTTAGGTGCAATTATTAGGACTTGTGAAGCTGCAGGGATAAAAACTATTATTTTACCTAAAGATAGACAGGTTTTAGTAAATGCCACTGTATGGAAGACTAGTGTAGGTACGCTTGAAAATGTTAAATTAGTAGCCGTTAGTAATTTAGTAAATGCTATTGAAAGATTAAAAGAATCAGGTTTTTGGGTAGTTGGAACAGCATTAGAAAATAGCGTTGATTATAGGACTATTGATTACAATGGAAAAATTGCTTTAGTAATAGGTAACGAAGGAAAAGGTATTAGTGATTTAGTTTCTAAAAAATGTGATTTTTTAGCTAAAATACCAATGTATGGGGAAACCAATAGTTTAAATGCTAGTGTAGCAGCTGGTATCATGATATATGAAGTAATCCGAAATAGAAAGTAGGTTACATGGATTATAAAAAATATAATGATTATGAATTAATATATATGGTTAAAGAAAATGATGATATATCTAAAAGTTTAATATTAAATAAATATAATCCTATTATCATTTCTTTAGTGAATAAGCATTATAGTAAAAATATTAATATGAGTTATGATTTTGATGATTATTATCAAGAGGCAGTATTTGCTTTTTATAAAGCAATAGAAGAATATGATTCAAATAAAGAAGTATTATTCTATACTTATGTTATTTTATGTATAGATAGAGCGCTTAACGCATTTTCTAGAAGAATTTCTTCTTCTAAAAGAAATGTTTATAAAAACTATATTTCAATCGATAATATTGCTTACTTATTAGAAGATAAAGAAGAAAATATAAATTATATTAATAAATTAAAAGAAATAGAAAACATATATAAAAAAATCATATATGATTCATCAATAGAAGAGGGATCTATATTGGAATTAAGATATAATGGTTTTAATTATAGAGAAATTAGTACATTATTAGATATACCAATTAGTTCTATTGAATTTAAAATAAGAAAAGCAAGAAAAATATTAAAAATTAAATTAACACAATATAACTGTAAATAGGCAATTATAAATTGTCTTTTTTACTTTCTTGTAGTAGAATTATATTAGGATAGGGTGATATGCATGGAAAAAGCAAAAATTACTGAACTTAATTCTAAAGCTAGTAATGATGTTAGTTCTATTTCATTATCTGAATGGTGTCAAACACATCATAATGAAGAAGATTTGCGCTCTTTATTCATGAATATGGATAGAACATTAAAATATATCCATGAGCATGATTATTGCATAGCGACATTTTACCCTACAGAAATATTTATATTAAATGGTAGAGATGATTGTATTCAATTTAGGCAATTAGTAGAATTGTCTAATAATAGTGATATTAGAAGAGAAATGATAAAAGAAGATATATTTAATTCTTCATTTATTCAAATTGGAATTTATTCTAATACATTAAATTATTTAAAACCTGATTATTTAAGAGAAAATTTTGATTCTTTTATACAATTTATTCCTAATGATGATGTTGCTTATTATAGAGGAGTAGTTCAAAGAGGAGCATCTGTTTACTACTGTGAATATGCTTTAGAAAAAAGAAAAAGAGAATTAGATGATTTAGAATCTCAAGTAGGAGAAGTTAGTGAGGAAGAAAGAAAACTTGTTAATACTCCACCTAGTGATGCAGAAATGACAAATAAAAAAGTAAATGATTTAATATATAGACAAATAAGTGGATTAAGAGATAGTGCATTTGTTAATCTACTTATAATACCATTAGTTATGGTAAGTATATTAATCATCTATATTATTACTACATTGATCGTTAATTTTATAGGTTAAATTGTTGACATTTCTAAGTAATTATGATATTTTATATTCGTAAGCACTTGGAAGTGTTTTTATTTTGAAAAAATATAGGAGTGAAATAATATGGCTGAGGTTCGTAAAAAGGTTTTAGAAGACAAATATAACACTAAAAATATTAAGACTACTAAAACTAAAAAAGAGACTAAAAAAGCAAAAACAACTACTGTAAAAAAAGAGACTAAGAAAGAAGAAAAGAAAGGATTATTTACAAAATTTAGAATATTTTGTCATGGAGTAGCAAGTGAATTTAAAAAAGTTCATTGGACAACTAAAAAGGATATGGTTAAATACTCTATTGCGACAATAGTGTTTGTAATATTCTGTGGATTATTCTTTTATGCAATTGATGTAGTATTTGCATTAATTAAGTCATTAATTTAAGGAGTTGTAGATTATGGATAAACAATGGTATGTAGTTAATACTTATTCTGGACATGAGAATAAAGTAAAAGAAAAATTAGAAATGAGAGCTGAATCTATGGATATGCAAGACTATATCTATAGAGTAGTTATTCCAGAAGAAAAAGTAGTTGAAGTAAAAGATGGAGTTACTAAGGAAAAAGTTAAAAAGATGTTTCCAGGATACATTTTAGTAGAAATGGTTATGACTGATGAAGCATGGTATGTAGTAAGAAATACTCCAGGAGTTACTGGATTCATTGGATCAAGTGGAAAAGGTGCTAAACCAACACCATTACAACCATATGAAGTAGATAAAATCTTAGGAAATATGGGAATTAGTAGAATGGATGTTGATACTGAATTAAGTGAAGGTACTAAGGTTAAAATTATTGCTGGTCCATTCCAAGGAATGTTTGGTAAAGTTGATTCAGTAGATTTACCTAATGGTAAAGTTAACTTACTTGTTGACTTATTTGGACAAGAAACTTCAGTTGAAGTTGAATTAAGTCAAATTGAAAATGCATAATATACTTGCATTATAAGTATTTTTATGTTATTATTTAATGGCTATATTTATTTTTATATATATAGATTTAGTGGGAAGCATGGTTTGCATTTATAAAAGCGGGAATCAAGCTATTTGTACCACTCGCGAAAACTAATATTATAGGAGGTGTTTTTCGTGGCAAAGGAAGCAGTAAAGAAAATAAAATTACAAATTGAAGCAGGAAAAGCTAATCCAGCTCCACCAGTTGGTACTGTTTTAGGACCTGCAGGAATTAATCTTCAAGATTTTTGTACTAAGTATAATGATGCAACTAGAGATAAAATGGGAGATGTATTACCAGTAGAAATTTCAATTTATGAAGATAGAAGTTTTGATTTCGTAATTAAAACTCCACCAACAGCATTCTTATTAAAGAAATATGCTAAGGTAAAGAAAGGATCTGTTAAAGGATCTAAAGAAACAGTTGCTACTATATCACGCGCTACATTAAAAGAAATCGCAGAAATCAAATTACCAGATTTAAATGCATATGATGTAGAAGAAGCAATGAAAATAGTTGCTGGAACTGCAAAAAACATGGGTATTGCTATTGAAGGTGAAGAGTAATATCTAAATATTCTATAGGTTTTAACCTAGTGGAAGGAAAATAATCCGCTTTTACCACATAAGGAGGAAATAAAATGAAAAAGAGAAGTAAGAAATATACTGAAGCTATTTCTAAAATAGAAAAAGGTAAAGTATATACAAAAGAAGAAGCAGTTAAATTAGTAAAAGAAACTTCAACTAGTTCATTTGATGGATCAATTGAAATAGCTATGAGATTAAATCTTGATACTAAAAAAGCTGATCAACAATTAAGAGGAGCTATAGTTCTACCTAAAGGAACTGGTAAAACAAATAGAGTTTTAGTAGTTGCTAGAGGACCTAAAGCTACAGAAGCTAAAGAAGCAGGAGCAGATTTTGTTGGAGATACTGATATTTTAGAAAAAATCGAAAAAGAAAATTGGTTCGAATTTGATACTATGATAGCTACTCCAGATATGATGCCACTTCTTGGTAAATTAGGTAAAGTATTAGGACCTAAAGGTTTAATGCCAAACCCTAAAACTGGAACAGTTACAATGGATATTAAGAAAGCCGTTGAAGAAGTTAAAGCTGGACGTGTTGAATATAGAACTGATACATTTGGTAATATTCATGGTGTAATTGGTAAAGCTTCATTTAGTGAAAAGGACTTATTAGAGAACTTAGAAGCATTTATAGGACAAATCTTAAGAATCAAACCTGCTACAGTTAAAGGTGATTATATTAAGAATATTTCTATATCTTCAACTATGGGTCCTGGAATCAAAATTGAAAATAATTTTGACAAATAAGATTTTATAGTATATAATAAAGACAATTTGTTGGTGCCATAGACAGTAGGTGTAAAAGTAAATCCTACCGAGGACTTTAAAATAAGTAATAAGAAGTTCTGTGCATGTCTATGTATGGAACTTTTTTATGGCATCCCTAAAATATAAAGGAGGTGTGTTATGGCAAGTAAAGCTATCTTAGCTCAAAAACAAACTGTTATTGATGAAATTAAAGATAGAACAAGTAATGCTAAAACTGTTGTGTTATTCGATTATCGTGGATTAACTGATAGTGAAATTAAAGAATTACGTATCAAATTAAGAGAATCAAATGCAGATTATAAAGTATATAAAAATACTTTAATGGCTAGAGCTTTCAATGATTTAGGTATTGATCTTAATGATGCGTTAAATGGACCTAGTGCTTTTGCATATAGTGATGATCAAATCGCACCAATCAAGATTTTATCTGAATTTGCTAAAGACCACTCAGCATTATCTTTAAAAGTAGGGATTGTAGATGGAGAAATCGCTGATCAAGCAAAACTTGCAGAATATGCAACATTACCATCAAGAGAACAATTACTTACAATGCTTGCTGGTGGTATGATAGGTATCGTAAGAGACTTATCTATCTGTTTAGACTTATATAGTCAACAAAAAGAAGAAAATTAATTTAAAAAATAAAATAAAAAATAGGAGGAAATAAAAATGGCTAAATTAACAAAAGAAGATTTTATCAGTAGTTTAAAAGAAATGAATTTATTAGAAATTAAAGAATTAGTAGATGCAATGAAGGAAGAATTTGGAGTTGATCCTAGTGCTGTAGCAGTTGCTGCTCCAGTTGCTGGAGGTGCTGCTGCTGATGCTGCTCCATCAACAGTTACAGTATCAATCGCTGATGCTGGTGCTGCTAAAGTTGCAGTTATTAAAGTAGTTAAAGATATTACTGGTTTAGGATTAAAAGAAGCTAAAGATATCGTTGATGCAAACGGTGTTGTAAAAGAAAATATCCCAACTGCTGAAGCTGATGAAATCAAAGCTAAGCTTGAAGAAGCTGGTGCTACTGTAGAAGTTAAGTAATTAACTTCTTTTTTTTATCTTGACTTTGATATTATTTTTGATATAATTAAATCAGCATAGGAATGCTAAATGCAGTTAGAATCGTTTTTTGATATCTAACAATGTCTAAGTAATTAAAGTCGCTAGACTCTATGCTGATTGTAATTTTTTGGAGAAAGAAAACTCTAATGATAAGTGTAATTTATTTATAATTTACTGATAATGAATTATAAATAGTTATCAAACTCGCTGCTTTCGAGCAGTTTTTTTGTTTGTACTTGATTTTTTTAAAAAAGTATATTACAATGTATATATCAATAGTACTTTAGTGTATTGTTACAACCACTTAATTAATAATAAAGTTGGGTATCTAATTTTTTATTTTTTTAATCGGATTTAGGTGTTCAACTCTTATTAATTAAATGGAAGTGGCATATACTTAAATCTTATCATTACTATTGTAGATTACAATTTTATGTGAAGAAGGGACTTCATGAATTAGTGACGCTATCGAAGTTGTTAATGAAAGCAATTCTATCTTAGCGGGTAGAGCGGTAGTTTCTTATTAAACCAAATCTTCAATCGTTTATCAGACGGTTGGAAATTAAAAAATTATTTATAAATTGGAGTTAATTTATTTATATTTTTTTAAATCACAAGGTTTTCATTACTTGTGATTTTTTTTGTCTTGTTTTTTAGTAGTAATATTGTTATAATTAGTCTAGATTAAATAATAAAGGGGTAATTACTATGGGTAAATATAATTTAGGTAAAGCTACAACAAAACAAAACGATAAAATAGTAAATGAAGGTATATATGTTAATGAAAATAAGGCTAATATATTAGTTAAAGATATAAATAAACAACTAGATAACGTTAGTTTATCATTACATAAAATAAATATTTTATTAAATCATGCAACTACTTTAGGATTAGTAAAAGGAGCTAGAAGCACAGCTTTTAAAGGTTGGGCTAAAAAAAGTAAAGCTCAAGCAGAAAACGCATTAAGAATAAAAGAAAAATTGGAAATTAAATATAATGATGATGTTAAGAATTATCCAATTAAATTATTAGATGAGAGAATAGCAGAGTTAGAGAAAAGAATAGAAGATCTAACTAAGAATATGTAGGGGTGAGATTATGGCATTAAAAAAGAAATATACAAAAGATGAAGCAAAGACTTTAGCATTAGAATTAGAAGCTGAAGTATTAAAATTAAAGACTACTCTAGATAGTCTAGAATCTGATTTAGTTCAATTACAATTAGGTGATAATAATGAACCTTATTGGAATGGTAAAAATGCTTATGATTTTCATAAAAGTGCATTGGGTAATTTAGATCATAATAGAAATTTGTTAACTAATTTAGAAAAATGTTCTGATTATCTTAATTCTACAATAAAAAAGTAAAAAAATAGTTGACTTTATTAGTGTTTTGTTATATTATATGTTTCGAAAGGACGAAAAATAGGTAAAAATTACAGTGTTTTTCGTCTTCTTTTTTTGTCAAAAGGTGATTGTATGGGGCAATATTTTGATAATCAAGATTTACCGAGTAATATGGTAAAAACAAACGCTTTTATTTTGGGTCAAAAATTCACATTTATGACTGATAATGGCGTATTTTCAAAGGACGGTTTGGACTTTGGCAGTAGACTTCTTCTTGAATCAATCCCGCTTGAAGAAGTTGGAGGCAAAGTTCTTGATATGGGTTGTGGTTATGGAGTATTTGGAATAGTACTTAATAAAATTACTTCGTGTGAAGTAGATATGGTAGATGTTAATTTAAGAGCTATGCATTTAGCAGAGATTAACATACGTGAAAATCATTGCATTGGAGTCAATGTATTTGAAAGTAATTGTTATTCAAGTATTAATACTAAATATTCTAGTATTGTTACCAATCCTCCGATTAGGGCTGGTAAAAAAATAGTCTATGATATAGTGATGAATGCTAGAAATTATTTAGAAGAGAATGGTCATCTCTTCATAGTAATTCGTAAAGAGCAAGGTGCTAAATCGCTAATTGTCGACTTAGAAAAACTTTATACTGTAGAAGTATTAAATAAGAAAAAAGGATTCTTTATTCTTAAATGTACTTCAAAATAAAACAATATGTGGGGTGAAATTTAGTGTCATATAAGATTGTTAAAAGTGGCAACTTTAGAGAAAGAAGAAATTTCTCTAGTATTCGTAATACCTATGAATTAAAAGATTTATTAGAAATCCAAAAGAAATCTTATAAATGGTTTATTGATGAAGGTATTAAAGAAGTATTTCAAGATTTATTTCCAGTAGAAAATTTCTCTGGAACTTTATCACTTGAATTTGGGGATTATCATTTTGATGAACCTAAATATTCTATTAAAGAAAGTAAAGACCGTGAAACTACTTATTCTGCACCATTAAGAGTAGAGGTTAGATTATTTAATAGAGAGACAGGAGAAGTAAAAGAACAAGAAATATTTATGGGTGATATGCCTATAATGACTGATTCAGGTACATTTGTTATTAATGGTGCTGAACGTGTTATTGTTTCTCAATTAGTTCGTTCTCCTAGTGTTTATTTCAATCATGAAATAGATAAAAACGGTAGAGAATTAATTACAAATCAAATTATTCCAAACCGTGGTACATGGTTAGAATTTGAAGTAGACGCAAGAGATGTACTTTATGTAAGAATTGATAGAACAAGAAAAGTTCCTATCACTACATTATTAAGAGCATTTGGACTTTCAACTGATGAAGAAATTCTAAAGATGTTTGGAGAAGATGAATATCTTAAAAATACTATTGCTAAAGATTCTACTAAAAATACTGATGAAGCATTAATTGAAATCTATGAAAAATTAAGACCAGGTGAACCTGCTACGCTTGATTCTTCTAAGAACCAAATTATTACTAGATTCTTTGATGAATTTAGATATGATTTATCAAAAGTTGGTCGTTACAAATTTAATCGTAAATTAAATGTTAGTGATCGTCTATTAAATCAAACTTTAGCTGAAGATATTACTGATGGTAAGAAAGTAGTACTTGAAAAAGGGACTGTTATTACTAAAGCCAATATTAATGAATTAAATGAAGCACTTGCTAAAGGATTTGGTGTAGTTGATTCTAAGATTAATGAAGAATTAGATTCATTTGGAAAAGTACAAATCGTTAAAATAGCTGATCCATCTGATAAAAAGAAAAAATTATTAGTTATTGGAAATGACCAAAATATTGATATTAAGAGATTAACTATTTCTGATGTTTATGCATCTGTTTCATATTACTTAAACTTATTACATGGTGTAGGTAATTTTGATGAAATTGACCATTTAGGAAACAGACGTATTCGTCAAGTTGGTGAATTATTACAAAACCAATTTAGAATTGGTGTATCTCGTATGGAAAGAGTAATTAGAGAAAGAATGACTACTCAAGAAATGGAAGAAGTTACTCCTAAGACTTTAATTAATATTAGACCAGTAACTGCTGCTATGAAAGAATTCTTTGGTAGTTCACAATTATCTCAATTCATGGATCAAACTAACCCAATTGCTGAGTTAACTAATAAACGTCGTTTATCTGCTTTAGGACCAGGTGGATTATCAAGAGACCGTGCTGGTGTTGAAGTACGTGATGTTAATACTTCTCACTATGGTAGAATTTGTCCAATTGAGTCTCCAGAAGGACCTAATATCGGACTTATTACTTCTTTAGCAAGTTATGCTAAAGTTGATGAATATGGATTTATAATGACTCCATATAGAAAAGTAGTTGATAGCCAAATTACTGATGAAGTTGTTTATTTAACTGCTGACGAAGAATTAGATTATATTATTTCTCAATCTACAGTAGGTACTGATAAAACTAATAAGATTATTGATGAAGAAGTTAATGCTAGATTTAGAGGAGAAAATATTTTAGCTAAACCTAGTGATGTTGATTATATCGACGTTAGTCCACAACAAGTTGTTTCTATTACAACAAGTTGTATCCCATTCCTTGAACATGATGATGCAACTCGTGCATTAATGGGTGCTAACATGCAACGTCAAGCAATGCCTTTAATTAAAACAGAAGCTCCACTTGTTGGAACTGGTGTTGAATATATCGCAGCAAAAGATTCTGGTGTAGAAGTAATTGCTAAGAATGATGGTGTTGTTGAATATGTTGATGCTAAGAAAATTGTTGTTAAGACAAAAGAAGGTAAAGATGAATATAAATTAGCTAACTTTGAACTTGCTAACTCTAGTATTTGTTCACATCAAAGACCAATAGTTCAAGTTGGAGATAAAGTTAAAGCAGGAGATACAGTATTAGCTGATGGTAACTCTACTGATAAAGGAGAATTAGCATTAGGTAAAAATATGACTGTTGCATTCATGACATTTAATGGATATAACTATGAAGATGCTGTTATCTTAAATGAAAACTTAGTTAAAGATGATAAATATACATCACTTCATCTTGAAGATTATGAGATGCAATGTAGAGAAACTAAATTAGGACCTGAAGAAATTACAAGAGATATTCCTAATGTTAGTGAAGAAGCAAGAAGAAATCTAGATGAAAATGGTATTGTAACAATTGGTACTGAAGTTAAAGAAGGAGATATCCTTGTTGGTAAAGTTACTCCTAAGGGAATGGCTGAGTTAACTTCAGAAGAAAAATTATTACATGCAATCTTCGGTGAAAAGACTCGTGAAGTTAGAGATACATCACTACGTGTTCCACATGGTGGAGATGGTATCGTTCACGATATTAAGATTTATTCAAGAAAAGATAATGATGAATTACCTGCAGGTGTTTCTAAAGTAATTCGTGTTTATATAATTCAAAAACGTAAGATTCAAGTTGGAGATAAGATGTCTGGACGTCATGGTAACAAAGGTGTTATTTCACTTATTCTTCCACAAGAAGATATGCCATATTTACCAGATG
>Ga0247611_10004084_pt1 | contig 20664 bp, 12 predicted proteins | sample 177DNAGHGhighgp2_FD_192422 | JGI IMG/M metagenome (GOLD analysis project Ga0247611, IMG submission 192422) | Sheep rumen microbial communities from Palmerston North, Manawatu-Wanganui, New Zealand - 1770 DNA GHGhigh gp2 | ecosystem: Host-associated > Mammals > Digestive system > Stomach > Rumen...
TTTGGGACGCGTCATCAAGGACGACACCATGAACCAGCGCCACGTCGAGTCGGTGCTCCAGCTGCGTCTGGCCGACGTCGAGGCTATCCGCAAGCGCAAGTTCCGCGTCTGTGCCGACACCATCAATAGTGTTGGCGGCATCATCCTGCCCCAGCTGTTCGAGGCACTGGGCGTTGACTACGAGATACTCAACGGAGAGTGCACAGGCCAGTTCGCCCACAATCCAGAGCCGCTGGAGAAGAACCTGCAGGGCATCATGGACCGCATGAAAGCCGGCGGTTTCGACCTCGGCATCGTCGTAGACCCCGACGTGGACCGTCTCGCCTTTATCTGCGAGGACGGCCGCATGTTCGGCGAGGAGTACACGCTCGTCAGCGTAGCTGACTACGTTCTGAATAATCAGAATACTCCGAATTCACTCTTTACCGTCTCCAACCTCTCCAGCACCCGCGCCCTGCGCGACGTTACCGAGCGTCATGGCGGCCAGTACACTGCTGCTGCCGTCGGCGAGGTCAACGTCACCACGAAGATGAAAGAGGTGGGAGCCGTCATTGGCGGCGAAGGCAATGGTGGTGTCATCTATCCCGAGAGCCACTACGGTCGCGACGCCCTCGTGGGCATAGCCCTCTTCCTGTCGTCGCTGGCACAGAAGGGCTGCACCGTCAGCGAGCTGCGCCGTACGTTCCCCGACTATCAGATAGCCAAGAACCGCATCGACCTGACACCTGAGACCGATGTCGACGCCATCCTCGTGAAGGTCAAGGAGATGTTTGCCCAGGATCCCGAGGCCCAGGTCAACGACATCGACGGCGTGAAGATCGACTTCCCCACCAAGTGGGTACACCTGCGCAAGTCGAACACCGAGCCCATCATCCGCGTCTATAGCGAGGCGCAGACCATGGAGGAGGCCGACGAGCTGGGCAAGCGCCTCATGCAGGTCGTCTACGATATGCAGTAAGCACACTTCCCCCATCACTCATATTCACGAGGGGCCGAGTATTGAAAAATACTCGGCCCTTTTCGCGCAATACTCCATGAGTATTTTTCAAAACTCCATGAGTATTTTTCAAAACTCGTGGAGTATTTTTCGAAACTCGTGAGGTTTTTTCTCAAATAGACCTCACATACACCTATCATCGCTCGAATCGCCTTTATACAAAGGCCTTCCGCGACGGGAGGTGTCTCATGGAGACGTCCCGTCAACCTCCCGTATCCCTATTCTCAAGTTTTCTCACTTATTCGTACCTCTGAGACTTCGTCTCGAAGGTACTCACGCTCGAAAAATTGCAAATAAATTTGCATTTTCTCTCACTTATTCGTACCTTTGCAGGCGCAAAGCAGTGCTCCGGTCTGCCGCTGGTGGTAACACGAGAGGAAAGTCCGGGCAGCGCAGGACACCCCACTTGCGAAAGTACAAGCAGTCGGCGACGGCTGGATATGGGAGAAGAGAATGACCGCCAGTGGTGTTATTCCGTTGGTAAGGGTGAGAAGGTGGTGTAAGAGACCACCAGTCGGCTGGCGACAGTCGGGCTGTTCCATCTGGGGGCTGCAAGTTCATGTAAACCATCGTCTGAGGGCTGTCCGTCCGAGGGCTTCGGCACACGGTGGAGGGTAGAATGCTTCAGCCGTGGGGTGACTCACGGAGTAGATAAATGGCAGACGCCAGCTTCGGCTGGTACAGAACCCGGCTTATAGGGGCAGTGCTTTTTTCTTTTGGAAGTAAACGAAGTAAAGGGAATAAGTAGTACTTTGAAGGCACTATTGCAACGTGTATGGAAGACGCTGGTTCTGACGGTGAAGTTCTTTACGGCAGAACGGGTGATGGCCAAGGCCTCGGCCTTGACCTATTCGACGTTGCTGGCCATCGTGCCTATCATGGCGGTGGTGTTTGCCATAGCGCGTGGCTTCGGCTATAACAAGTACATTGAGATTTGGTTCCGCGATGCGCTGGCCTCACAGCCTCAGGCTGCGGAGACCATCATTGAGTGGGTGAACAGCTATCTGGTGCACACGCAGAGCGGCCTGTTCCTGGGTATCGGCCTGCTGTTTATGCTCTACACGGTGCTGATGCTGGTGAACAACATTGAGCAGTCGTTCAACGATATCTGGCAGGTGTCCAGCGGACGTAGCATCTACCGTTCGTTCACCAACTATCTGGCGGCGTTCTTCCTCTTTCCTATATTTATTATCGTGACGACGGGCCTGTCTGTCCTGATGACGACTGTTGTCAGCGTGATGCCTGATGAACTGGGTCTGAGCTCGCTGGCGCGCTTCTTGCTGGTCGACCTGTCGCCCTATGTGCTGATGTCGGCGTTCTTCTTCGGCCTCTATGTCTCGATGCCGAATACCCACGTGGAGTGGCGCTGCGCCGTCGTGCCGGGCATTGTGGCCGGCATCGCCATGCAGTGGCTGCAGCTGTTCTATGTGCACTCGCAGTTGTGGGTGACGGGCTATAACGCTATCTACGGCTCGTTTGCTGCACTGCCGCTGTTTATGCTGTGGGTGCAGATATCGTGGACAATCTGTCTGTTTGGTGCCGAGATGACCTACACCAACCAGCACATGAAACGTATGGGTATCAATATTGAACAACCCGACTTCCATCCCTACGTAGAGATGGGGGACAACGAACGAAGCAATGAGGCTATTGCCCACTATGCCGACGGCATAGACGGGCTATAGTTCAAAAGTCTTAGTCTTTCATCAGGTCTTTCAGGAACGCATCGAGGTCCTCGTCAAGTCCTGCCATCAGCTCGGGATTGATAATGACGGTCTCGTCGTCGGCCACGAAAAGCTCGCCTTGGTTCTCCTTGTCATCGTCCTCGAGCACGAAGGAGTAGGGCTTCAGAATAGACATGTTTTCCACCATCTTGCTGTTGCGCTCCAAGGCCTTGTGCAGGATGGCTGCAATCTGGGGATAGAAATCATCGTCCTTGTTTTCTATCCACTGCTCCACGACACAACGTGTTATTTCGTTGTCGTCGTCGTCAAAAGCCATCAGCTCACCAGTGTCCTGTGTAACGCGGATATGGATGTCTGTCAGCTGCTCCGCCTCTTCCGAAGCGGGAAATTTGTCGGCTATCTTTCTGATGGCCCTGTCCAGCATCTGCTGTGTCTGTTCTGTTGCTTTCATTGTCGTTCTTTTGTTTCTGCGTACAAAAGTAACAAAAAGAATTGTATCTGCAAACGATTACGAGTCTTTTTTATAAAATAATTTGCAATTCATCGTCCCCGTTTCATAATTTTTTTGTACCTTTGCGCCATAACAAAGGTGCAAAGCCGAGTTAGCAAAACTCATGAACGACAAGATTCGCCATACAGGAATTATCGACAGCATAGATGACGAAAACGTCACGGTGCGCATCCTGCAGACGTCGGCATGTGCTGCCTGTAAAGTGGCTTCCCACTGCAACGCCTCGGAGTCGAAAGAGAAACTGGTAGATGTGAAGGTGGCTGATGTCGGAGCATGGAAAGTGGGTGACTCCGTGACGGTTTGTGCATCGCGCAACGTCGTCTCGCGCGCCATGCTGTTGGCTTTCGCACTGCCCTTAGCACTGATGGTCGCCACGCTGGTGGCGGTTGTGGCTATAACGGGCGATGAGGGGGCTGCGGGCCTGTGGTCGATAGCTGTACTCGTGCCTTATTTCCTGGTAATCTGGCTCTTCCGCCATCGGATAAGCAGGCAGATTTCGTTCAGTATAGAAAGATAATGGATTGACGAACTACAATAATAACAAACAAATACACTATGGATTTTATCTTAATTGCAGTGATTGTTCTTGGAACCATCGGACTTGTGGCAGCCCTCGTGCTGTTTGCCGCATCCAAGAAGTTCGCTGTCTATGAAGACCCTCGCATTGCGCAGGTCAGCGAGCTGCTTCCTGGTGCCAACTGTGGCGGCTGTGGCTTTGCTGGCTGTGGCGGTATGGCCGATGCGCTCGTCAAGGGCGCCGATGCCGGAAGCCTTGATGGCTTGAACTGTCCTGTCGGTGGTGCCGACGTCATGGGACAGGTGGCCGACCTGCTGGGTATGGCCATTGCCAACGGAGAGCCGAAGGTGGCTGTCGTGCGTTGTAATGGTACGTGCGAGAACCGTCCGAAGGTGGCTGAGTATGCCGGACTGCGCACCTGTGCTGCCATGCATGCCTGTGGCGCTGGCGAGACAGCTTGCGGCTATGGCTGTCTGGGCTGTGGCGATTGCGTGGCGGCTTGTCAGTTTGACGCCATCCGCATTAATCCAGAGACGGGCATTGCCGAGGTCGATGAAGAGAAGTGTGTAGCCTGCGGCGCTTGTGTAAAAGCTTGTCCGCGTAGCATTATCGAACTGCGCAAGAAGGGACCGAAGGGTAGGAGAGTGTTTGTCTCCTGCGTCAACAAGGACAAGGGCGCCGTATCGATGAAAGCCTGTAAGGTGAGCTGCATCGGCTGTGGCAAGTGTGAGAAGGAATGCCCGTTCGGCGCTATCACCGTGGGCAACAACTGCTCGTATATTGATCCAGAGAAGTGCCGTCTGTGCCGTAAGTGTGAGAAGGCTTGTCCCACGCATGCCATCGTAGCCGTGAACTTCCCGGCACCCAAGCCAAAGCCGGAAATTCAGAATACTCCGAATACTCAGAACACTCCGATTACTCCGGAAAACAACCAAGGAAAGGAGGAACAAGCATGAACGCAAGAACATTCCGTATAGGCGGTGTTCATCCCGCCGAGAATAAACTGAGCAACGATGTCTTGACTCAGGTGGCCGCCCTGCCTAAGCAGGCCATTTTCCCGCTGTCTCAGCACATTGGCGCGCCTGCCGTGCCTGTCGTCCAAAAAGGTGACAAGGTGAAGGTTGGTACCATGATTGCCGATGCTGGCGGCTTCGTGTCGGCACCTATCTTTAGTAGTGTCAGCGGTACGGTGTTTAAGATTGACACAGCCATCGACGCCACAGGCTACCGCAAGCCTGCTATAATAATTAATGTAGAGGGCGACGAGTGGGAGGAGTCGATAGACCGCTCTGACAAACTGGAACTGGTGAAGAATCACCCTGAGCTGACGCCTGAGGAGATTATCAACCGCGTGAAGGCGGCTGGTGTCACAGGTATGGGCGGTGCCGGCTTCCCAACGTTCATTAAACTGACGCCGCCGCCCACGGCCAAGGCTGAGTGTGTGATTATCAACGCTGTGGAGTGTGAACCCTATATCACGGCAGACTATCGTCTGATGATGGAGAAGGCTGATGAGATTCTCGTAGGACTGGAGCTGCTGATGGTGGCTGCAAAGGTAAAGACGGGCTACATTGGCATTGAGACCAACAAGCCTGCCGCTATCGAACTGCTGACGAAGAAATGTGCCGAGGTGTTCTCCGCCACGGAATACAGTGTAGAGGTGGTTCCCCTGAAGCAGCGTTACCCGCAGGGCGGTGAAAAACAGTTGGTCGATGCCGTCATACAGCGTCAGGTTCCTGCACCTCCAGCCATTCCCGTGAACGTTGGAGCAATAGTTCAAAACGTAGGTACTGCTTATGCTGTGTATGAGGCTGTTATGAAACGTAAACCTCTGTTCGAACGCTATACAACAGTAACAGGTAAGAAGCTCCAGAAGCCCAGCAATTTCCTTGTCCGTATGGGTACACCCATGCAGGATCTTATTGATGCTTGCGGTGGTATGCCTGAAGGTGACAATAAACTGCTGGCCGGTGGTCCGATGATGGGTAAGGCGCTTACCTCAACAGAGGTTCCCATCTGCAAAGGCACGAACTCTGTGACCATCCTCAGCGACGACGAAGCCCGCCGCAAAGAACCGCAGCCCTGCATCCGCTGTGCCAAATGTGTCAGCGCCTGTCCCATGGGCTTGGAACCTTACTTGCTGGCAAAGATTTCTGAGGTGAAGAACTGGGAACGTGCTGAGCGTGAGGACATCGTCAGCTGCATTGAGTGTGGCTCGTGCCAGTTTACCTGTCCGGCCCATCGTCCGCTTCTTGATAATATCCGTCAAGGCAAAGCTACCGTCATGGGAATCATCCGCAGCCGCGCGGCTAAGAAATAGTCAAATTGTGAAATAGTCAAATTGTGAAATAAAACAATGGGAAAATTAATCGTGTCCCTTTCACCACACGCCCACGGCAATGACTCGGTGGAGCGCAACATGTATGGTGTCATCATCGCCCTGATGCCTGCACTGCTCGTGTCGTTCTACTTCTTTGGCTTGGGCTCCGTCGTTGTGACGGCTACGAGTGTGGCAGCCTGCGTCCTGCTGGAGTGGGCTATCAGCAAGTATATCCTGAAGCAGCAGCGCAATACTGTGTTCGATGGTTCTGCTATCCTGACTGGTCTGCTGTTGGCCTTCAACCTGCCGTCGAACCTGCCCGTTTGGATTATCCTCATTGGTGCGGTGTTCGCTATCGGCTTTGCCAAGATGCCGTTTGGCGGATTGGGCAATAACCTCTTCAATCCGGCACTTGTGGGACGAGCCGCCCTGCTGGTGGCCTTCCCTGCACAGATGACCACGTGGCCGAAGGTCGGACAGCTTTCGAGTTATCTCGATGCTGAGACGGGTGCCACACCGCTGGCCATCATGAAGAACGCCATCAAGAGCGGTGATGCTTCAGTGCTCAACGAGCTGCCTTCATCGCTCGACCTCTTCCTCGGCAATCATCCCGATGGTGCCGGTGCCATGGGTGAGATTTGTGCGTTGGCGCTGATTATTGGCCTTGCCTACATGCTATGGAAGAAGATTATCACGTGGCATATCCCTGTGAGCATCATCGGTACTGTCTTCGTGCTGGCTGGTCTGATGCACATGGCTTCGCCCGTTTATGCCGACCCAGTCAGCGTTATCCTCAGTGGCGGTCTGATGCTGGGTGCTATCTTCATGGCTACCGACTACGTCACGTCGCCCATGACGGCTAAGGGACAGCTCATCTATGGCGTAGCCATTGGTGTGCTGACCGTCATCATCCGTAACTGGGGCGCTTATCCCGAGGGCATGTCGTTCGCCATCCTCATCATGAATGCGTTCACGCCGCTCATCAACAACTATGTGAAACCCAAACGCTTTGGGGAAGTTGTCAAGAATTGAAGAATTGAAAGTCGCGATTAAGCGAGTGCAGAGTCAAGCTTGCTTGAACTATGCCGAGCGTGAGCGACTTCGATGCGAAGCATCAAGAATTGAAGTTTTTGAAAAATTGAAGAATTGAAGTTTTGGAGTTATGAAGAAACTTGAGTCTACATTATTAAATATGGTGCTGGTGCTCACGGGTGTTGCCGTCGTCATGGGCGGCATCCTCGCTTTCGTCAATCATCTGACAGAAGCCCCCATTGCCCAGCAGAAAGAAAAAACGCTGGCCGATGGTATCAAGGCTGTGATGGTGTGCGACGATTTGGTTGTTACTAAGACCGATACGGTGAAGCAGAACGATGCGAAGGGCAAGGAGTTGACGTACATTATCTACCAGACGCAAGACAAATCCGGTAAGGATCTTGGTGCAGCCGTTGAGTCCACAACAGGCGGCTTCGGCGGCGATTTGAAGGTTCTCGTCGGTTTCGATGCCGATGGTAAGATTCTTGGTTACACACTGTTGGAGCATGCAGAAACTCCGGGACTCGGTGCTAAGGCCGACAAGTGGTTTCAGCAGGGCGAGAAAGGTGATATCATCGGCAAGACGCCCTCTGAGCCTCTGACTGTCTCTAAGGATGGCGGACAGGTCGACGCCATCACGGCTTCGACTATTACCAGCCGTGCTTTCCTGTTGGCTGTGAACAACGCCTATAACGCTTACAAGGCAACGCCTACAGCCGATGCAGAGACGGGAGCCACGAAGCAAGTCAAATAACGTCATAACGAAATACCGAATCATGAATTACGTCAATATCATCAAAAACGGCATCGTTAAGGACAACCCCACGTTCGTCCTGATGCTCGGTATGTGTCCCACGCTGGCCACGACAACGTCGGCCATCAACGGCATGTCGATGGGCCTGGCCACAATGGCGGTGCTTATCTGCACCAACGTCGTTATCTCGTGTCTGAAGTCCATTACACCCGACAAAGTGCGCATACCAGTGTTTATTGTTGTCATTGCTGCCTTTGTCACTATGCTGCAACTCGTCATCAAGGCATTCCTGCCCGACATTGACGCTGCTCTGGGACTCTTCATTCCGCTGATTGTCGTGAACTGTATCATCCTTGGACGTGCAGAGGCTTTCGCCGCTAAGCAGTCCCCCGTGGCCTCACTCTTCGACGGCATCGGTATCGGTCTGGGCTTCACGCTTGGTCTGACGTTGCTCGGCATCTGCCGTGAACTGTTGGGCTCTGGCTCCGTCTTCGGCTTTTCGTTACTGCCCGAAGCCTATAACATCCTGCTCTTTGTGCTGCCTCCGGGTGCTTTCATCACCCTCGGCTTCCTGATTGCCATCGTCAATAAGTTGAAGAATTGAAAAATTGAAGTTATGGAATACATACTGATATTTATTAGCGCCATCTTCGTGAACAACATCGTGTTGTCACAGTTTCTCGGCATCTGTCCGTTTCTCGGCGTTTCAAAGAAGATAGACACTTCACTGGGTATGTCGGCGGCTGTCGCCTTTGTGCTGACGCTGGCCACTATCGTTACCTGGCTGGTACAGAAATATGTACTCGACGCCTTTGGCTTGCAGTATTTGCAGACCATTGCGTTTATCCTCGTCATCGCATCGCTGGTGCAGATGGTGGAAATTGTACTCAAGAAGGTGTCGCCTGCACTCTATCAGGCTTTGGGTATTTTCCTGCCGCTCATCACGACCAACTGTGCCGTGCTGGGTGTTGCCATTCTGGTCATTCAGAAGGACTTTAATCTTCTGCAGTCGGTTGTCTACGCCTTTTCGACGGCAATCGGCTTCGGGTTGGCACTCACCGTCTTTGCCGGTATGCGTGAGCAACTGGAATTGGTAAAGGTTCCCAAGGGCATGCAGGGAATGGCTATTGTCATGCTCTCCGCCGGTCTGCTCTCCCTGGCCTTTATGGGTTTCTCGGGTGTTGATGGTGGACTGAAGGTGCTGTTCGGACTGGATTAAATTATTTCAGTTCCAATTCCTTTTGTAGTCGGATAATCTCGTCGCGATACTGTGCAGCCTGTAGGAAGTCCAGGTTCTTGGCGGCTTCCTTCATGAGCTTGGTGGTGTCGACGATGCTCTTTTCCAACTGCGGGCGTGTCATGCGCTCAATAATTGGGTCTGCAGCAAAGGCACCCTCTGTCGGGCCGATATAAACCTGCTTGGCGGTTGTGCCGGTATCAGCAGAACCGTCCGATGACGACAGGTTGCTGTGCTTGATGCCTTTCACAATCTGCGTGGGTGTGATGCCATGCTCCTCGTTGTACTTCAACTGCTTGGTACGTCGGCGTGCTGTCTCGTCAATGGTCAACTGCATGGAGGCGGTGATGGTGTCGGCATACATGATAACCTTGCCGTTGACATTACGCGCAGCTCGTCCGGCCGTCTGTATCAGACTACGGCGACTACGCAGGAATCCTTCCTTGTCGGCATCGATAATGGCCACCAGCGACACCTCGGGCAGGTCCAGACCCTCGCGCAACAGGTTCACGCCCACCAGTACATCGTACTTGCCGGCACGTAGGTCGTCCAGTATCTGTACACGGTCCAACGTTGCCACGTCGCTGTGGATGTAAGCTGTCGGTATATTGTGATTTAGCAGGTACTCTGATAGTTCCTCTGCCATGCGCTTTGTCAGCGTAGTCACCAGCACACGCTCTTTACGTTCGCGACGTGTCTGAATCTCCTCCATCAGGTCGTCAATCTGGTTCTCGCTGGGGCGTACCTCTATCTCGGGGTCCAGCAGGCCCGTAGGACGAATTATCTGCTCCACGACGATACCTTCAGCCTCCTGCAGTTCGAAGTCGGCTGGCGTCGCCGAGACATAGATGACCTGATTCACCTCTGCCTGAAACTCGTCGAATGTCAGCGGCCTGTTGTCGAAGGCGGCTGGCAGACGGAAACCATATTCCACAAGGTTGGTTTTACGAGCACGGTCACCACCATACATGGCGTTAATCTGTGGCACGGAGACGTGACTCTCGTCGATGACCAGCAGATAGTCGTCTGGGAAGAAGTCCAACAGACAGTAGGGACGTTCGCCCGCCTGTCGTCCGTCGAAATAGCGCGAGTAGTTCTCGATGCCCGAGCAGTGGCCCAGTTCCTTAATCATCTCCATGTCGTACTCCACACGCTCCTTGATGCGCTGTGCCTTGATGGGGTCGCCCATCTCGTTGAAGTAATCCACCTGCTTCACCAAGTCGTCTTGAATCTCCCGTATGGCGATATTCGTCTGTTCTTGCGATGTCATGAAAAGGTTGGCGGGGTAGAGCTTGTAGTCCTCAAACGATGCCAAGCGCAAGAATGTCTCGCTGTCAACCTCCTCTATGCTGTCTATCTCGTCATCCCAAAAGGTAATACGCAGTATGGCCTCGCTATACGCCATGGCAATGTCTACAGTGTCACCCTTCACGCGGAAGTTACCGCGCTGCAGGTCGAGGTCATTACGTACGTAGAGTGCTGCTACCAGCTTTCTCAACAGCATGTTACGGTCCAGCCGTTGTCCGCGCTTCAGCACGATGACACCTTCAGAGAGTGCCACGGGACTGCCCATGCCGTAGATGCAACTCACCGACGATACTACCACCACGTCGCGCCGTCCTGACAGCAACGACGAGACGGCAGACAGACGCAGACGGTCAATCTCCTCGTTGATGGCCAGATCTTTCTCAATATAGGTGTCGCTCGACGGCAAATAGGCCTCGGGCTGGTAGTAGTCGTAGTAGCTGACGTAGTACTCCACGGCATTGTCAGGGAAGAAGCCCCGCATCTCGTCGTAGAGCTGTGCTGCCAGCGTCTTGTTGTGCGATAGTATAAGTGTCGGGCGGTTCACGTTCGCAATGACGTTAGCCACGGTGAATGTCTTACCCGAGCCGGTGACACCCAGCAGCACCTGCGCACGGTCGCCCCTGTTGAGACCATCCGTCAGCTGACGGATAGCCTCAGGCTGGTCACCCGTAGGCTTGTATTTTGATGTGAGGATGAAGTCGGCCATCGGCGTTGTCTACTTGATGCCCCTGTCGTTCAATGCCTTGGCATAGCGCGCAGCGTTCTGCAGGTGCTCCTGATAAGTGGTTGCAAAGTTGTGAGTACCCGAGAAGTCCTCTTTGGCGCACATATATAAATAGGTGTGCTCTACGCGGTTCAGTACGGCATCGATACCCTTGATTGACGCAATCTTAATGGGCCCCGGGGGCAGTCCGGTATTGCGGTAGGTGTTATAGGGGCTGTCATACTTCAGCATGTTCTGATAGATGCGGCGCAGCTCAAACTGCTTCAAGGCGAACTTCACTGTGGGGTCGGCCTGTAGGGGCATCTGCGCCTTCAGTCGGTTCAGATACATGCCGGCCACCATCGGCTTCTCTGCCGTGTTGGCTGTCTCCTCGTCGATAATGCTGGCCAGGGTGCATATTTCGTTGGGCGTCAGTCCGATAGTCTGTGCCTTCTGTGTGCGTTCGCCCTCCCAGAACGTGTCGTGCTCCTTCTGCATGCGGCTCATGAGTTGTTCGAGTGACAGGTCCCAGTACACCTCATAGGTGTTGGGCACGAACATACAGGCAATAGTAGCGGTGTCGTAGCCGTAGCTGGCGGTGAATGCAGGGTCGGTGAGTGCGTCGGCTATGGTGGCCGAGTCGAGCATCAGTCGCTGTGACAACTGTGCAGCCAGACGGTCCATCGTACGGCTCTCAGGGATGGTGAGCATCATGGGCTGCTGACGGCCGTTCTTCAGTTGGCGGAAGACGCTGGCGGTCGATGCGCCAGGCTCAATGGCATAGCGTCCTGTGTGCATGTTTTCGGCATAGCTGGTATGGCGCAGCATCGTGGCTAAAGCCATGCGTCCATGCGTTGTGGCTATGGGGTCCAACTTAGAGAACACGGAGTCTGGCGTGTCGTCGCTGTCTATGTAGACATATTGTGTCTCACCATGTTTCGAGAAGGTCGTGAAGAAATAATAGTATGACAGGGCGATGATGCCTGCAAGACAGAGGGCTGCCGCCCAGAGAAAGTATTTGGCTTGTACTTGTTTCATTGGTCTATTATTTTTTTTCGCTGCAAAGGTACAAAGAAAATCGAAGATAAGAGTACTATTTTCACTTTTTATATGTATCTTTGCACTAATAAAAGCTGAAACTATGAAACTGAAGTTCACTATACAATATGGAACACAATGGGGTGAGAGCCTGCATGTCGTGGTGGTCTATCGTCGTCAGGACGGAACCGAGCGTACGGCTAACCTGCTGATGCTCACCGACGAAGGCCTGCAGTGGACGGTCGAGACTGCCTCTGTGGCCTCGCGCCAGCAGCCGGTGACGTCGCTGTCGTACCACTATCAGGTGGAGGATGCTGAAGGGCGAGTGCTGCGACGTGAGTGGACGCTGGTGCCGCGCTGCTATGCTTTCGATGCCTCGAAGAGCTATGTCTTTGACGACCAATGGCGCGACCGCCCGCTGAATGCCCATCTCTTTAGCGATGCCTGTCTGACAACGCTCCATCGGCCTTTGGGCGAGACGGTGACCGCCCTGCCTGTGCCTCTCTACCGCAAGACGGTGCTCTTCCGCGTTTCTGCGCCTCAGTTACAGCCTGGCCAGTCGGTGGCCATCGTGGGCAGTCATCCCGCTTTGGGCAATTGGAGTGAGGCCCGCTATCTGCGTATGGAGTATCTTGGACAGGCCGAGTGGATGCTTTCCGTCAACATTGATGCCGTACTGATGCCACTGGAATATAAGTATGTGGTGGTCAACGAAGAGACTCACAGTCTTGTGGCGTGGGAGGAAGGCGATAATCGTGTGGTCGATACGACACTCGACGATGGTCAGGTGCTTGTCCTTCATGGTGGTGGACTGCGCCTGCGTGAGACTATTTGGCGTGCTGCCGGCGTTGTGGTGCCCGTATTCTCGCTACGTAGTGAGCACAGTTTCGGCTGTGGCGACTTCGGCGACTTGCGCCGTTTTGTCGACTGGGCGGTGGCCACGGGCATGAAGATTATCCAGCTGTTACCTGTCAACGACACCACCACTGATGGTCATTGGCACGACTCCTATCCTTATAACATCACCAGCTGCTTTGCCCTGCATCCACATTATCTCGACTTGGAACAGTTGGGGGAACTGCGCGACAAGAAGCGCATGACCGTCTATCGCCGTCGTCAGCGTGAGCTCAACGCTCTGTCCTACAGCGACTATGAGGCTGTCGACCGCGTGAAGCGCGACTACGTCTCAGAACTCTTTCAGGAGCGTGGCGCGGCCGTTCTTGCCAGTGCCGACTTCAAGGCGTGGTATGCCGAGAATGAGTGGTGGCTTAAGCCTTATTCTGAGTACTCCGAGCACTCTGAGTTCTCTGAGTCCTCTGAGATTCCGAAAAAATCCCTTATCCACTACGTCCAATACCATCTCCACCTCCAGCTGAAAGCTGCAGCCGACTATGCCCGTTCCAAGGGCATTTCGCTGAAGGGCGACCTGCCCATCGGCGTCAACCGCGACAGCGTGGAGACGGCTACCCATCCCGAGTTCTTTCACATGGATAGTCAGACGGGTGCTCCGCCTGATGCCTTCTCGCTGCACGGTCAGAACTGGGGCTTTCCTACCTACAATTGGAATAAACCGTCAACAGCTAATGATCAATCGCTAACAGACTGGTTCCGCCGCCGCTTTCTGTGGATGGAGCAGTATTTTGATGCTGTGCGCATCGATCACGTCTTGGGCTTCTTCCGTATCTGGGAAATCCCTGAGGATGCTGTCTATGGAATCTTGGGGCATTTCTCGCCCGCATTGCCGCTCACTGAGGGCGAGATTGAATACTTCGGTCTGCCATTCCGCAAGGAACTGCTGACGCGTCCTTTTATTAACGACCGCGTGTTGGAACGCCTATTCGGTATTCATGCCCAATATGTCCGTGATACGTTTCTTGTGTCTCAGTCCTATGGGTTGTATATTATTAAGCCTGAGTATAATACACAACGAAAGGTACAGCAGTACTTCAATGGTCGTGGCGACGAGAACAGCCTTTGGATTCGTGAAGCTTTGTACCAGCTCATAGCCAATGTCCTTTTCGTCGAAGACCCTCGTCAGCCCAGCATGTATCACCCCCGTATTCATGCCTACCGCGAAACCGTCTTCGATGCCTTGAACAGTGAGGAGAAAGAGGCTTATATGCGCCTTTACAATAACTATTTCTACCAGCGTCACTCCATGTTTTGGGGTGGGGTGGCCACCCGCCGACTCTCCGACGTGCTCGATGACTGTCACATGCTTGTCTGTGCCGAAGACCTCGGCATGCTGCCCGACTGTGTGGCGCCTGTGCTCGATCAGCTTCGCATCCTAACGCTCGAGATTCAGACATTGCCGAAGCGGAACGGCTTGGAGTTTGCTCATCTCGATGCCAATCCCTATCGTTCTGTCTGCACCATCTCGACCCACGACATGTCACCTTTGCGATTATGGTGGGAGGAGAGTCCCGAGCGCACACAGCGCTACTACGTCACGATGCTTCAGAAGGAGGGACGTGCCCCCGAGCATCTGCCCGCCCATCTGGCCGAGGAGATAATTGCTCGCCATCTCTATTGTCCATCCATGCTTTGTCTGCTCTCGCTGCAGGACTGGCTCGCTATGGACGGCGAACTGCGCTCCAAGCAGCCACGCCAAGAACGTATTAACGTGCCCAGCGACCCCTATAACCGCTGGCAGTGGCGTATGCACATTACCATAGAGCAGCTCCTCGCCGCCGACCGCTTCAATCAGAAGATTCGCACGATGGTGACACGTAGTCGCAGATAGTTATACTCGTCGAAAAAAGACGAAAGTCAGCCGTGAGTATAAAAACAATAGGTATGATAGATAAGAAAGAAGGCTGGAAGTGAGAACTTCCAGCCTTCTTTCTTATGAATGTGTGTGCTGTTGTTACAGGATGGTCTTGACTGCCTCGAGCATACCCTTGGCCTGAATGAGGTCGAGGTACTGCTTGACGAGGGCGTTAAGGCCCTGAATCTTGTTGAGGTCTTCCTGCCAGATGAACTCGGCAGCGAGAACACCGTCGGTAACCTTTTGCGTGTCGCCGGTTGCCCAAAGGTCGGCCAGCAGCTGCATAATCTTCGGATCATCGTTGGGGATGATGTCAACGCCGTCGGCGCGCTTGCCACCCTTATAGTAGGTGATGATGGCGGCGAGGCCGAAGACGAGGCCCTTGGGCAGTTCGCCCTTGCGCTCCAGATAGGTCTTCACACCGGGCAGGTCGCGAGCCTGGAACTTGGGGAAAGAGTTGAGCATGATGCTCGTCACCTGGTGGTCGACGAAAGGATTGTCGAAGCGCTCCAGCACGTCGCCGGCAAACTTCTCGAGCTCGTCCATCGGGAGGTCGAGTGTCTGCATGAGCTCCTCGAACTGTACCTTATGGATGTATTTGCCGATGACTTCGTGATTGCAGGCGTCGCGGACAATGTTGACACCGCTCAGGAAGGCAACGGGTGAGAGCACGGTGTGCGGGCCGTTGAGCAGGGTGACCTTACGCTTGTGGTAGGGCTCCTCGCTGGGGACGAACAGCACGTGCAGTCCGGCCTTGTCGGCAGGGAATTCCTGTGCGACTTCCTTCGGGGCCTCAATAACCCAGAGGTGGAAGTTCTCGGCCTGTACGACGAGGTTGTCGCGATAGCCCACCTTCTCCTGAATCTCGTTGATTTCGTTGCGGGGGAAGCCTGGAACGATTCGGTCGACGAGGGTGGCGTAGACGCCGCAGGCCTCTTCGAACCACTTCTTGAAGCCGTCGCCGAGCTGCCACAGTTCGATGTACTTATAGATGCAGTCCTTCAGCACGTGGCCGTTGAGGAAAATGAGTTCGCAGGGAAAGATAATCAAGCCCTTGGTGGGGTCGCCGTTGAATGTCTGGTAGCGGCGGTAGAGCAGCTGAACGAGCTTGCCGGGATAGCTTGAAGCGGGTTTGTCGTCGAGCTTGCAGGCTGGATCGAAGGCGATGCCGGCCTCGGTGGTGTTCGAGATAACAAAACGAATCTCAGGCTGGTCGGCGAGGGCCATGAAGGCCTCATTCTGTGAGTAAGGGTTCAGGGCGCGGCTGATGACGTCGATGCGCTCAAGGGTGTTGACGGCCTTGCCGTTCTCGCGACCCTGCAGATTGACATGGTAGAGGCAGTCCTGACCGTTGAGCCAGTCGACCATACCCTTCTCAATGGGCTGTACGACGACGACTGAGCCGTTGAAGTTGGTCTTCTGGTCCATGTTCCAGATAATCCAATCAACAAATGCGCGGAGGAAATTGCCTTCGCCAAACTGGATGACCTTCTCTGGCATCACGCTCTTCGGAGCAAAGTGTTTGTTTAATGGTTTCATTGCTTAAATGTTTTGTAGATCTTGTTTTTCAATTACGGCACAAAAGTACGACTATTTTCCGAATCTGCCAAGGGAAATGGCGAAAGAAAAGACGTTAACGTTTGCGAAACAGCTCACCCAGGCGGCCGAAGTCCTTCTTCATGATGAGTCCGATGCCTTGAGTGTTCAGCGATGAACGGGTGAAATAGCGGTCGTTGGTTTGGTTGTAGACCTTCAGGGCGAGATTGCCGCTGGGGTAGAGCAGGTAGCGGATGTCGAAGTCGCCGATGAACGACGGCGTTGCCTGTGTGGCGTTGTCGCGATAGCCGAACTGTCCGTTGATGAGCAGGCGGTTGTTCAGCATGCGTCCGTTGACAATGCCCTCGTACTCAGCGTTGTTCCATCCCTCGGTGCCTGTGGAGATGTTGGCTCCGAAGTTCCAGTCGTCGTTTTTGATGACGCTGGACAGCACGTTGTTAATCTGGCTGGAGAGTGTGCCTGAGAGCAGCGACTGCATAGCCAGCGATGTCTGGTCCTGCGATGACTGCTCGTTGTTCTGCGTCTGCTGGTAGAAGCGGCCGATGGTAAGCAGGTAGAGTACCTGCTGGTTCATCTCCTGATCGCCGTTGATGACGGAGCGCACCATCTGCTGCTCGTCGGCATTGACGGTGGGCATGTCGAGGTCGAAGTCTACCTGTGGTGCGTTTGGCTGTCCTGTGATGTTCATCAGACAGTTGACGCGGATAGTGTTCTGTGAGAAGGAGTTACCGATGTTGAGGTCGGTCAGCGAAACACCCTGGACGGGGTAGGAGGCTTGCAGCTGCAGGGCGGCGTCGTAGGGATCTCCGCCGAAGACAATGGTGCCGCCGGGATTGAACATGAAGTTCTTCTTGATGATGTTCTGGATGGTGATGCCGTAGGTGCCGTGATCGACGGTATAGGTTCCGAACATGTTGAAGGCTCCTTTATTATAATAGGTGGCGCGTAGCACACCGGCGCCGTTCAGCGTGATGTAGTCGCCAGTGCCGGCATCCATCAGCAGACGCAGGGTGGCGTCAGGACTGGCGTAGATGTTGAAGTTCAGGTAGATGTCTGTCGTTGATGTCTCTTCGGCGTTCTGATGTGTTGTTAGCGAGGCTTCCTTCTGGTTGCGGCTTCGCCACGTGATGAATTCTTGGTCGGAGATGGCGTCAGGCGACGAGGCGTTATAGGTGAAGACGGAGCCCTGTAGTGGTGTGACGTCGCAGTTGATGGTGACGCGGCCGGGACGGCCCTGCAGCGTGACATCGCCTGCTGCGAAGACGGTGCCGTAGAAGGTCTGGTCGCCAAAGTCGTGGATATCGTAGCCCTGCAGCAGATCGGTATGTACGCTGAGGTCAAACGTCAGGTTCGTCAGGTGTTGGTGGTGTATGCCGCCGCTGAGGATGCCCACGTTGTCGTACTTGTCATAGAGCGGCACGTTGTTCAGCAGGATGTCATCGGTGACCAATCGCACGGTGTCGCCTCGCAGCGTGTAGGTGGTGCCCAGCGGCTTGACGGTAGCCTGGCCGTCGACGACGAGCAGTCCCTCGAGCTGCATAGCCGAGAGGGGACCGTGGAGTTCCACCTGTCCGTGGGCATGTCCACCGACGTTGTCGAGGAACGATTTGGTGAAAGAGTGCAGGAAGTCGATGTGTGTGCCGCGTCCTTCGATGTTGAGGTCGATGTAGTTGCGCTCTGGCGACACATAGCCATTGATGATAGTCTGTGCATCGGGGCCGTCGTCGGCAACGGCGTCGATGTCGATCTGTTTCAGCTGGCGGTTCCAGTCGACGGCAGCAGTGAGTGTACCCATACGTCCGTCCTGAAAGGTGAATTGGTCGACGGTGAGGTCGGCATGCATCGACGGTGTGCCTAAGGCTGAGCCGATGGTGGTACGGCCTGTGGCCTTTCCGCCGAAGTCGACAGAATGGAAGTTGACAAGGTCGAGGATGTATGCCACCTCCATCTTGTTCAGGTCGATGATGAGTGAGTCATTAGCCCGTTCCGATGCCCGTCCGTTGATAATGATGTGTTGTTCGCCCTTCTGGATGGTGAAGTGGTTGATGGCCAACTGCTGTGGCGAGTATATCATGTCGGAAGCCTCTACGTGCCACAGCTCATCGCCAATATAGAGAGGTGATGGCTGGATGGTGACACGGGCCTCTGGTTGGTCGCTTAGGTTGCGGTACAGGTGGGCAATGGCGTCAAAGCGGCCGCTCATGGGCAGCGTCGTACTGTGGTTGTTCCATTGGAGTGTTGTTGCCAGGTTGTTGTCGGCGGCTTTGGCGTTCATCTGAAGTTTGAAGGGAGCGCCGCTGGAGAGAACCTTTGTCAGGGTAACATCGGCGAACAGCGTGTCGTTGGGTGTCGTGATGCTGACGTGGCCCTGCTCGTAATGGTCGCCGTTGTAAGTGACTGATGGCAAGTAGGCATCGACGTTTAGCTGGTGGTTGCCGTCGTTGACGGTTGCCGTCAGGTCGATGGGCTCGTTCAGGTGCAGGTCGGTGTTGGTGAACTTCTGTAGCCATTCCGTTTCGGAAAGTGCCAGATGAACGGTGAAATTGTTGCGGGTGTCACGCGTCAGCCGTGGTAGACCGGGCAGGGTCGGAAGGCGGGAACCCACAATGTTGGCAATGCTCTGCCCCAGTGTGGTATAATCGAACTGTCCCTTCACCTCAGCGTGCGCAAAGTCGCTGTAGAGCTTGATGAAGTGGCGGGCGTCGTTATCGTAGCCCGACTCCAGGCGCAAGAAACTAAGGTTGAAGTCCTTCTCGGGCAGTCGGAAGTCCGTAAGGCTGACAACGCCGACAGCGTCCTTCGGCGATGTGGCGTGCAAATCGGCTTCCAGTCGTGCGTGCAGCCATTCATCGTTGATGTTCATCCAGCCCTTGATGTTATCATCCATATACTGTCCGTCGAGCGTGATGTTCTTGTAGTCGTGTCCGTCGTAGGTGAGGGTGGGGATGCTGCCTTCGGCTGAGAGTGCCACGAGTTGGCTGCCGTTGAACTTACCGCTTGTCTGTATGTCGGCGACAAGGAGTCCCAGCTTCTTGTTGTCAAGCACCTGATCCAGCTTGATGCCTTCTGTGGCGACGTGTCCGCTGAACATGCGGTTTTCCGTCCACTGGAGTGCCGTCTTCATGTTACCCGCATCGGTCTTGATGTCGGCGTCAGCAGTCAGGGTGCCCTGTTCGTCGCTGCCGAAGGTGCCCGTCAGCCGGATGTCGCCCAAACGGAGGACGGGCTCGGGCAGCTGTGTGATATTCTTACCGATGAAATCGAGCGTTTCGCTGCTGACGTGTAGTTGGTCGACAATCGCATCCCATACCGCGTGCTGTTCGCTGTCCTGGCGGTAGCGTCCGTTACCAATCACCGTCAGGTCACCCTTCTGAGAGGTTAGGCTGAACTGCGGAATGTTGATGCTGTTCAGCGTTCCTTGTAACGAGGTTCGCAGCGATAATTGATGTTGGTAATTCTTTAGACAAGGAATGAAACATCTTAGTTCTGAAGGTGTTATCTTTGTGTCAGATAATACTGCTTTGTAGCGTAGTGTCTCTTTCAGATGGTCACGATTATAGGTGGCGGTAAAGCTGTCGAGGTGTAGCGCTGACTCTGTCAGTTGTAGGTTCAGGTTACGTAGCGTCGCTGCGGTGTTGCCGGCTGTCAGATGAAATGCCAGACGGCGCACGTTGAGTCCCGACTGCTCCTTGAACGCCAGTCGCTTGACATTGATGTTGAGGGAGTCATCCTTCAGCGCATTGAGGTTGATGTGTGCGCTGATGTCCTCGATGTGGAGGTGCTTGGGATTCAGTCGTTCTGCCGTAGGTGCAACGTCCCATTGGTCATAGCTGATACTCGAATGGCGCATGATGAACGAGTTGATGCGCAGGTCGAGTGGGGTGTGCTTCGTCGTATCTTTCGACGCCAGCGAGTCGAGCACGAACTGGTAATTGGGGGCTGTCAGCGAGTCGGTCTTATAGAATGTTGCCCGCATTCCGAATATCTGTGCCGATGAAATGGCCACTTTTCCTTTCGTCAGCGGTATCAGTTCCACTTTCGCCGTCAGACGGTTGGCGCGCAACATCTCCTTCTCTTGCTGGTCGTAGATAAGGATGTCGTCGATGATGAGACGGTTGAAGAAACCCATATCGATGTTGCCGACACAGACTCGCGTGCCCAGCTTCTGGCTGACGGCTTCTGCTACTTTCTGACCAAGGAACTGCTGTAACAAAGGCAGGTGGATGACGACTGCCAAG
>Ga0247611_10004085_pt1 | contig 20661 bp, 16 predicted proteins | sample 177DNAGHGhighgp2_FD_192422 | JGI IMG/M metagenome (GOLD analysis project Ga0247611, IMG submission 192422) | Sheep rumen microbial communities from Palmerston North, Manawatu-Wanganui, New Zealand - 1770 DNA GHGhigh gp2 | ecosystem: Host-associated > Mammals > Digestive system > Stomach > Rumen...
CGCTTTATCTGCTCGCGGAACGCCTTGAAATATCCGTAGGTTACCGGCGTGTCGTCCGGTATCGCGTTTTCTTCCCGCGCGCTTTCGGCTCCGCTTGACGCGGTGCGCGCGGCGTCCTCCGCGGAGACGACGGCAGCCGTAACGGCGGTCAGCGCAAGAAGTATGATTGTCGCGGTTATGAACAGGATCCTTCTTTTCAAAATAAAACTCCTTAAAGTCAGTTTCGGATGCAGGGGTTTCGGGAAGCGCGGTCCGCCGCGCAAATCGGGATTTTCGCGCTGCGCACAAACTTCCACAATAATATTATAACACACCTTGTCAAGCCCCCTTTACGCAAAAAGCAAAAAAACGCAAAAATCCATACTGCCGCATGGGTTTTTGCGTCGTAAACCGTCGTATTTGCGCGGAATTGCAAAAAACTCCGCCGGATCACCGATCCGGCGGTTTGCATCCTGCCGCGCGGGCGCTATATCCCGTCTGCGACGACATAAAATATGCTCCGGCGTCCACCAGCTTCTTTTCCGAAACGTCCGGCACGGCGCTTCTGCCCTCGCCGCGCAGCGACATCACCGCGCCGACCACGCTGCCTTCACTGACTATCGGCGCAAGGTAACTCACCTCGCTGCCGCCCGCGGTAACCGTTACGTTGCGCACGCCGTTGGCGGAATACGGGCGCCGCGCGGACAGCAGATCGACTATTTCTCCAGTTATCGGCTTATCGAGGTACTCTTTGCGCGCCACCCCCGCCGCGGCGACCACCGAATCGGTATCGCAGATCACCACCGGGATACCGCCGGAACGGCTCATCGCTTCGGCGTACTCACGCGTGAATCCGCCAAGCTCGCCCACGGCGGAGTATTTGCGGAACACCACGCCGCCCTCCGCGTCGGTGTATATCTCCAGCGGGTCGCCGTTACTGATAACATTGACAGTAAAGACCTTGTCCAAGTGGTTTTTGGACTTGATTGTAATGGATGAGATATCCTTACTGCCTGAGTTAAAATTTACGGTATGCTCCTCGCTTGTCAGCCTCAAAAGCGTATCTACGTCGGATTTCAGTTTCACGTTCAAATGATCTTCAAACACCGTTATCCTTTCAACGATCAGCCCGATATCGCGCTTATCGAGCTTTTCTTTTTTCAGGATGTCGTCGAATACCTCGATCACGGTTTTTGCCTTCCGGTTGGTCTCGATCATCGTATTACGCATCGTATTGAGATCGCCGAACTGCTTTTCAAGCGTTTCAACGGTTTCGAGAAGCTCCTGCTCCATCTCGTCGTAGAGCGCCGCTTTTGTACGCGATTTGGCGTCGGCAAGCCCTACGGCGATGAGCATTTTTTCTTTGTAAATTACCTTGAGTTTTGTCCTCGCTTCGTTCAGCCGGGCTTCGATATCCTCGAGCGTCTGTCCTAACTGTTCCTCCCGTTCCGGTTGCTCGTCGATGTGCTTTTGCAGCTCCTCTATCATACTCCGACAGTTGTTTTTCAACAGAGTGATAAAGGACTTCAGCAAGCCGTCCAGCACGTCAACCCGGATGTGGTGCGAAGTGCATCCTTTCAACCCGCGCTTGTGGTATGTACCGCAAGTGTAGGCGGCTGCAATATCGGGACGGGACATCGAGAACATCGGGCTTCCGCAATCTCCACAGAATATAAACCCGGAATAATCGGTGGCGTATTTCTTTTCGCCGCGATAATGCGTGGTGGAACGCAGATCCAACTGCTCCTGCGCATAAGCGAACGTTTTGATATTCACAATAGGGTCGTGGGCGTTTTCTATGACGACGTTTTCATTTTCGCCGAGTTTGATATCCTGCCCGTTTATGCCCTTGCGCGTATATTTGCGCTGGCGCAGAGTGCCGATATAGAAATCGTTTTTGAGAATGGACTGTATCGTTATAATGCTCCACTCGTTCCGTGCCTTCAGCTTGGTCGCCTTGCCTTCCGCTTCTTTGGCGGCGATTTCATTTGAACGTGGCGTAGGCACACCTTCGTCGGTCAGATAGTTGGCGATTTTTTTATATCCCCAACCGTTATTGTAGAGCCGGAAGACCTCGCGAACCACTTCCGCCGCAGGCGGATCTATCTCGTAGGTCATTTCCTTGGTGTTGGTAATGCGGTATCCGTAGGGGACCGCGCAGATCCACTGACCGTTTTTCTGCCGGTTGTCGATCATCTGCTTGATCTTTTTGGACGTATCGGTGACCGGCATTTCATTCATCAAAAACTTGAACTGAATCAGCATCCAGTCGTCCCGGGTGGGGTAGTCGATATTATCACCGATGGAAATGATACGCACCCCGGCGTCGCGGAGCGTTTCAAGCTCCAAAAGGCCCAAACTGTTTCGGCGGGAGAAACGAGAGAAGTCTTTAACTATCAATATCCGAACTTTTCCGTCCATCAGCTCTTTTCGCATCTTTTGATAGTTTTCCCTTTGGGCAAAAGTATAGCCCGAACGGTCGCGGTCTTCATATATTTTCAGAGTCGCGTCGGGAAACTCATTTTTTACGAAATCCCGGATGATCCGTTTTTGATTCTCGATACTTGTATTATCGTGCTTGTCTTCTTCAAGATCAACCGAGATTCGCGTGTATCCGGCAATCTTCATTGTTGAAACCCCTCTTTCTGCCGTGCACTAACGACATTGTAAACTGTTGTTCGTGTTTTGTCAAGTGCTTTTTTGTAAACAGAATAAAAAACTTGCCGTCGGCTTGTGCCCGCAGCAAGTTTTTCGTGGTACTTTTATATCAGTAATACAGTTCATTGCCAGTTACAATATCAAATCCGCTTGCGTCAGCATCGAATCCCGAGATCGAAACGAATCCGATTTTCCCGATTTGCAAACCCTTTATTCTATTTATCTGCTCTGCTTCTTTCTTCATCTCACCGATACCGAGCGGGGACGAATGGTATTTCACCTCGTAAATATCGTAGATATCCCTGCGCTCCAACGCCACGTCGAATTCGCCGTTCGTCTTTGTTTCGCTGTCGTCGTAATAATACGTTCCGATATTTGTAACGCCATTCAGCTTTCCGCTTTTTGCGCGAAGAGAGAAGTAAGTGCGAGCAATCTCTTCAAACCGGTGTGAAACAAACGTCAGAAGCGATTGCTTCACATACTCTTCATAGAATGCTTCGGGACCGAGCACACGAAGAGCGCTTTTATTTTTATAAACGTACGAGTAGTAAAACCGCAGAAGATTATCGTTTACCTCGTAGGCGCATTTTTTATTGTCGTCCGGTTTGTTTATCGGAAATGTTTTTGTTACGATCTCCATACGAAGTAGAGACGCAATCTGCTTTGAGAGCAGCCCGTTATTCTTCATACCGAGTTTGTTTTCTATTTCGCTGTATTTTTGTTTTCCGTTGGCTATCGCCGCAATGATTCGCTCCGCGCCTATCGCGTTTGTAAAATCCGAAATCAGAAGATGCTCCGCATATTGATACACGGGGTGCGATTCGTTGAGGATTGTGGCTATGATATTCTCCCTAAGCGACTTTTCCGGTTCGATGAATTCATTTACGTATGGAGAACCGCCGAATACGGCGTACAGTCCAACTTTATCATATACGCTTTTTTCCGGATAGAACATAGCAGCTTCGCGGTAGTTCAACTCTTTCAGCTGCAACGTCAGGGAATAGCGGCCGTAAAGAGCGTTTCTCTCCTCCAGCATATCCTTCATCATACCGACGTGAGAACCGGATATAAACAGACGGATATTCTTAATATGATTGTCTATGACTGCCTGAAAAACAGAATCGACCGTTTCGGGTTTGGTTAACTCCTTAAGGTACGGGTATTCATCAATGATGACGTTGTACGATCCGTCAAGAGTGTTCAAATACGCAAAGACGTCGGTGAAACTTCTGAACGCAAGCGGAACCGGAATTATGTTTTCACGCACAAGCACTTTTACAAAGCCCTCGATGTTTTCCTCCATCGTGGACTTCAGGCATTCATAATAAACGGTTTTATCCTCGCTTTTACTCAGAGCGTGTGTAAGAAGCGTCGTCTTGCCGACCTTGCGCTTTCCGTATATCATGGCGCTTCCGCTTTTCTTCCGGAGCAGTTCTTCAATCAGCGCCAGTTCTTTCTCGCGTGCGAAAAACATAGACGCCCTCCTTTAATGAATTTATTTTCACTGAATTTGATTTCATTATACATTGCAGAGACGGTTTTGTCAATAGCCTTCATTATTTTTGTTTGAAAAAGGCAGGAATGAGATCATGTAACGCGGCAAAATGTTCTGCCGCAATGGCGTTTATCTCGCGCCGCCATTGCGGGACCGGGGCTTTGAGGCGCGGGTCACTGCGTTCTGGTAATTATACGCAAGGAGTTCTTTGGTGTTTTCAAGCAGATTTCCTCTGCCGGACTCTAATACGCATACGTAGATTTTCTTCTTGCGGCAATCTGCTATGAAATCTTTCAGAGCCTGCTGCTTTTCTTCGCTTTCCTGGTCTGCGTGAGTGCAGTACACTATTGCGAGCTTTTTGCTTTCGTCCATCTTATAAGTCATGCATTTTCTCCTTTCTTTATTATTTTGGTATTATTTGGGATTGTTATTCGCTTTTTGCTTTTGTTGCCGGATCAGCGAGTCCTTGACATTTGTTTTTCGCGGTTGTGTTTAAGTTGCCTTTCCATCGCTTCTTTATCGGGATAGCCCGCAAAGGATTGCGCAAGCTTTGTATCGCGTACACGGTGTCCGGCGGAGTCGGTATAAGAGATGTGTTTGCGCTTCTCCGACCAGTTGACAGCCCAGCCGAGTTTTGCCATACTCTGTATGTAGTCTTCTTTATCTCTAGCCGTTTTAAGCGCTTTTATCGAAGCGAGCGCGCAGGCGTGAATATAGCTCTTGTCTTTGTTTTCTTTGAGCTGACGGTAAAGGTTTTTATCCCACACGGAAAATTCGCCTTTGTTCCTCTTGCTTCCGTCGAAGCGACGCCCTTTTTCTTCAACGTGCAATCCGTATTTGCGGCAGAGCGTGTTGCAGAATTTCTTGTCGTTCTCGAGATCTCGCTTGGATTTGTGAAGCTTCGAACCATCCATGTAGTTAACGGTGTTGACGATCATGTGAGCGTGTAAATGATCCTTGTCGGTATGTACCGCGATAAGGGTCTGATGATCGGGATAAACGTGTACTGCAAAACGCTGAGCGAAGGCGAGCACCTGTTCCGGCGTTATCTGTTCGTCGGCGTGAAATGATATTACGTTGTGAGCGTACTGCCGTCCGTCTGATTCTTTGCTCCATTCACTCTTTACGTCCTGGAACGAGCGGAAGACCGCACGCGGAGTTATCATCAGTTCGTCGTAGTAACCTGTTACCAGGCACAAACGGCCTTCTGTTTTTTTATTATCAAGCACGTATCTCAGAACGCCTCTCAACGACGCGGTTCCGCGTGCCGGCGAATTAATGCTTTTATAAATTGCCATGTTTCGCTCAACTCCTTTTGTGTGGCGTTAATTGTTTTTGTAAGCTCTTCAATTTCCCGTATATGCGGAGGGGACTTGACGGTGTTTGCGTGATGTGCCATCTGGTTTACGTTCACGGCAATACCGCGTATCTGGGTATATATCGATTTGAGTTGTTCGTTCATTTGTTTAAGCTCCGTAACGTATTCAGGCGTTGTCAGAACCACCCCGGATATTGCGTTAAGAATGAATGCATTCCTGGTTTGCCCCGTCTCTTCGACAAGAGCTTTCAACCGAGCAAGCTCTTCGTCCGAGAAGCGAACCGGAACAAAATTGTTGCGTTTGCGCATTTGTTTCATCTCCTGTACTTCCGTTTTGCTGCGGGATATCCAAAAGGGATGCAATCCCTTTGGCGGGATGCAAGGACAGAGCCCTTAGGTCGTGGTTTGTTTTATGATTCACAGCGTATCCGTGAAGCATAAAACAAAGCGCGACTGTGCCGTGGGGGATCCAAGGGGGCGAGAAGCCCCTCTGGCAGGTCGGAGGTATCATACCGCGGTATGATACTCCGGCAAGAGCGGATGGATATCCGCCTTGCGAAACCTGCCTGCCTGCGTACGGGGGAAAAGCTTCCACTTTTCTTTCCCCCGTACACAGCTCTCGCGGGGGCGGGCGCAAGCGAGTGAGAAGCGGTCGTGCTGTGAGCATGATCGATTTGAGCGAGTGCGTGACCGATCACCGCGAGGTCGATGCGACGGGGCGGCAGACGTTGTAGAGTACAGCAGGATGGTAGAGTCGCATAGCCGCCTGCCGCAGCGGAGCATCGACGTGCCGCGCTTTTATCTGCGCCTGCACCTCGCAGGCGTGCGCTCGAATGTGAGGCTTTCGAGCCTGTCAGGTAAAAGCGCGCGGTCCGGCTCGCGTATCATCTCAGCCGCAAGGCTTTTTATGTCTTCAAGATCTGCTTGTGTTAAGCCCATTTTTTTGCTTAATATGCATATTGCTTTTGCGCTTTCTTTTTTTGATCTTGTGAGATCTTTAACGATATTTTGTTTCATGGCTCGAATTTATTCGTCTTCATCGTCGTCATCCATAAAACTGACGAGCATATCGGACAGGTCTTCGATCGCTTTTTCTTTTGGATCCTTTTTCGCCATGCGCCTCTCCTCGGTTTCTTTGCGTCTGCGTTTGAGTTCTTCGATTTCGGCTTTGCGTTTCTCTGCCGCGATCTTTGCGTTCTTCTCTTTGATGATCGTCCTCAACTGTTTATTGTGCTCAATGATGGTCTTGGCTTTTTTATCGAAAAACCTATCCTCGTAATATGAGCATTTCTTGAGCAGCGAATAGCCGTACGGCGTTATCACCACGACTTCTTTATCGGGTACGAGACGTGTCAGATCGCCGGGAGTAAGCGTATTGCGTACTTCATATGAATCGCTTGAGCTGCGATTTTTGCTTCCGTCGGTTGTCGATTTTTTGACGTCGACGATCTGCTCTATCCAATCTTCGCAAACCATTTTCTGCGTCTTGCTGCTCGATGCGTCGAAGACCAATTTGATGTTGCAGTTGCCAACGAGTGTGGTGATCTCGTGCTCTTTGAAGCCTGCAAGCAGGCTTTCGATCTGCTGGACCGCCATAACAAGCATGACCTTTTTGCTGCGCAGCGTCATCGACGCGTTGATAAGGTTTTCCATACAGCCGCCGGATGCAACGATACGACCGAGCTCGTCCAAAACGATCATGATTTTCTTGTTTTCGGGACTTTCTTCGCGTTCGGAGAGATAATCTAACGTCAAGTTGACGATCATCGCAAGTGCGGGAGAGTAAGGTGCGAGTCTGTGTTCGGGGATCGAAAGGAAGATTGTTTTGCCTTCCTCCAGAACCGCGGGATCCACCTTGCGCTCAGCCTCGTCGAGTATGTAACGTAATCCATCGTCGCAGAAGCTATTGAGACCCTGCGTGACACTTGAAAACACGCTATGCAGCTGGTCGTCTGCCATCTTATGGTACTCGATCATCTTCTCGTAGATGAAACTCCCTTTCCCATAGCGATGCTCGGCATTGTTTATTACTGTATTGATCTGCGCTTTTATGGGGGTGCCAAGTATGCTGTCTACAGCGCTGATAAAACTCTTTTTGCCGTTCTGCTCCATGATGTAGTATCCCAACAAACCGGTTAACATCGATTTTGCGGACGTAGTCCAGTAGCTGTCGCTCCCGACGCTGGGCGTTATAAGCGATCTGACGATGATCTCGACGACGTCTTTGACTTCTTGGAGTGTGCAGTCTTCGCTTAGTGAGAACAGCGGGTCAAAGCCAAACGACGTTCGATCGTAAGGATCGACTATGCAGACGTTAGTGTCGCAGTTGTCACGGGCTTTAAGGGACAACTCACCCTTGACGTCTATGACTAGTGCGGATTTGTCGTCATTAGTCATCAGCGCGGGTATGATACACGCGGAGCTTTTTCCGCTGCCGGACCCGCCGATGATCAACATATGCCCGTCTTTCTGCGTGTCCCAGCAAACGTATTTTTTGCCGTGTTTGCCAAGGACGATCGCACCCGGATATGGTCGCCTTTTTATCAGGCTCTTCTCCGGCGCCACGTGTTTTGCACGTTCACGCTGCCTCTCTACAGCTTTTTTGATCCTCTTTTTGGAAGGCGGTGATGAAGTCACTGCAGCTAGAATCAGCAGCACGACTACTACGATTATCGCTTTGATTGTGGTAGGATTGAAGTTAAACATAGTTGTTTTCTCCTTTTTTATATTATTGTTTGTATTGACATGTCTGACGCATCTGACGCATCTGACGCATCTGACGCATCTTCTCTATTCTTTTCTTTTTTGATCACACAAGAAAAAAGTGTAAAACATGCGTCAGATCCGTCAGATAAGCTTAGGCGGAAAGAGTTATGGGATCCGGATGATAATGATCATGGTCACGATCCTATTGATTCGTTCCTGCTTAAGCTTACTGCCTGATTCCCCTCGCTCCCCCTTTTTCCCCTCATGGTTTTGCAAATTGATCAAAATTGCGCAAACTCAAATTGTGTACATCGCGAAAGGGGAAACAGGGGAGAGAGGGGATTCTATAGTTATCTACCATCAGAATGGGAGTTCATCTTCTATCTATGCCAAGAGGCATGTCGTTAAAAAATGTCGCAAGACGTTCGAAACCCACGCGAGTGCCGTTGAAACTCGCGATCAGTTTTTCCGGGTCTCCCCATACGCTCAAGGCTGCCCAGAGACATGCGGTTTTGCCCACCCCGGAGCTCCCCCAGAGATAAACGATGAATCCGCGAGTGCACGTCAGCCTTAGCAGAGGAGCGGCAAAAGACGCGGCAAGGCAAAAACGAAAAGTAAAGTTATTACGCAACGGCGCCATAATGGCTCGACGTTGCGAGTGCCCGATATTAGTTGACCTCGATTTAGCAAGTCGGGATTGGTTTGACGCTTTGATCGGCTGATAATACTAACCAGTATTGACAAAATTACAAAAATGTGATATAATATAAATATAGTGAACTTACTGCCAAGTTTTTTCGACCTATATCTATTATGACAGAAAAGTTATATAATTAGAAATTGTATGCGGAATAACAAAACCGGACTGTTTTTTCCTTTCAACTATTTATGTCAGAATTTCATAAAACAACGTAAAAGTTTGGAATTTATCTGTGGTTGGTTTAACAGCCACTGTGTTTATTACAAAAAACCGACGCAACGGTTAACACCGGAACGTCGGTTTTATCTGTTCTATTTTGAATAGTCACCTTTATATTGGAACGTTGGATTTTCTCTTTTTTATTCTTCATTGATTTTTTAAAAACGCTATGATATAATAAAAATGGATTTGTGTATATATTTTGAATTTTGCGAGGGCTTAGATGGGGCAGAAATCTCACAAGCAAATGCCGAGATTCATTTTGGAGAATTTTGAAGACAAGTATGGTAATTTATGTTACTTTGATGTTCTGAATGGTTGGATTTCCTCAAAAGGGCATGCAAAAGGTTCAAACAGCAAATACGGTTTTTATTCCGCATCAATGGAGAATAACTTGAATGAAGTCATAGAAACCCCTTTTTCAGAAGTTGTAAGAAAGTTAAAAATGCATTTTAGTAATCTTTCTCTCGAGGATTTGAAGGAACCGCCAGATTTATTATTGACTACAAAAGACATCTATGCATGCAGGCTTTTCTTATATTCGCTTCTGGCAAGGGACGACTCGACAATTCAGGAAGCAAAGAAAAGCTCGAAGTATTACTCTTCTTTTCCTTTCTTATATTCCGATCAAGTAATTAATGACTCTGTTGTTTCAGTAGCTTTAAACAACCAATTGGAAAAAGACGAGTTGAAAGAATATAAAATGCTGCTACTTATCAATGTAACCGATAATCCCTTTATACTTGCAAACGTTGGCGTCGGTTTGGTTTCAGTGTACGGTGCACGATGCTATTTTATCCCCATTACTCCGACTCTGGCAATCGGATTTATTGAACCGACAGATTATACAAAATCGCTTAACACAAAAATTATTAAAATTATAATTGTTGATGGACCATATGCAGACTTTTTAAATGTTGTTTCAATGAAACAACAAATGTCGCTCAATCATGGATATGTTTATGCAAATAACCGCGATTCACTTCAAAGAGCATTAGACGATTGCAAAAAGGATGGATATAGAAATGTCGATACTAAATGAGCTTATTTCTCAAATAGAAAACCCTGCGCTAAGGGAACGGATCGTTGCGGAAGTGGACAAGCTAGCGAAGCAGAAAAAGTTCGGGCTGGTGTTCGAGGAGCATCTGCCGGAATGCACCCCGCTTTACGATATCCCGGTCAAAAAAGGCGGGAAGGTGGCGCTGAAAGCGGGCAAGGTGAACGAGGTCTATACCGTCCTGAAAATTGAGGACGGCAAGGCACTTTGCCTGAACAAGGACAAGAGCGAAACGGCGGAGTTTGCCGTTGACGCGCTTGTGACCGTGGCGGAGTTCGGCGAGGCGATCTATCCCTGCCTAAAACCGATCGACAGCGTTTGCAACGCGCCGGACAGCGACCTTTGGCATACCTTGATCGAGGCGGACAACTACCACGCGCTGCAACTGCTCGAATACCTCTATGCCGGCAAGGTGGACTGCATTTATATCGATCCGCCATATAACACGGGCGCGCGCGATTGGAAATATAACAATGACTATGTGGACAACAGCGATCAGTACCGACACAGCAAATGGCTTTCGATGATGCAGAAGCGGTTGAAAATCGCAAAAAAGCTGCTCAATCCGAAAGATTCGGTGTTGATCGTGACGATAGATGAAAAAGAGTATTTACATCTTGGGTGCTTGCTGGAAGAGATGTTCCCAGAAGCAAATATGCAAATGATAACCGATATAATCAATCCCCGTGGAACAAATAGAGGAAGCGAATTTTCTCGTGTAGAGGAATATGTGTTTATTCTTCGATTCGGAGATTGTACAATCGTAAAAACGGAAAACAACATGCTCGGAAATACCGATGAAACTGGAAAAGCGCGTGTTTGGTATGGCTTTAATCGAGGCAACAATCTTAAACACACCTCTCCGGGGCAGTTCTTCCCAATTTACATTGATACGGCAACAAAGCGGGTTGTTCATGTCGGTGATGCCTTGGGTATGCAAGCAAAGCAAAGTGATTATCCAGTAATGGAAGGATTGACTGCGGTTTTTCCGATTAATTCTCATGGAAATGAGTCAATTTGGGGTGCCATTCCTGAGACCACCAGACAATGGGTAAAAAAAGGATACATTAGAGTAAATGATTACGATAAAATCCATAATCGTTGGACCTTGTCTTATATTCGGTCAGGTTTGCAACAAAGGATAGAATCAGGTGAAATTGTAGCTGACGGTATGAGGAACGACGGTTCTCTGAATTTACAGCACTTAGATGCTGATGGTGAAGTGGTGCCCCCAAAAAGCGTATGGTATCAGAGCAGTCATAAGTCTTATGACTTCGGATCAACCATGATAAAAGCAATAATCCCAAATCATGTATTCACGTTTCCAAAGTCACTGTATTCAACACATGATTCCATTCGCTTCTTCGTAGCAAACAAACCCAACGCCCTTATCGTTGATTTTTTCGCCGGTTCAGGCACAACGCTTCACGCAGTCAATCTGCTGAACGCAGAAGACGGCGGGCATCGTCGGTGCATCCTTGTTACCAACAACGAGGTCTCCGACGCGGAAGCGAAGGAGATGTCGGCAAGAGGACTCAAACCGGGCGACGAAGAATGGGAAAAACTCGGTATCGCCCGCTACGTGACCTGGCCGCGCACGGTTTGCTCCATCGAGGGGCACGACGTGAACGGCAATCCGCTCAAGGGCAATTATCTCGGCAGCGATCTGCCTATGGCGGACGGCTTCAAGGCCAACGCGGCTTTCTTCAAACTCGGATTCCTCGATAAAACCAAAGTATCGCTCGGTATGCAGTTCAAGGAAATGCTGCCGACGCTGTGGATGAAGGCGGGCGCGATCGGCAAATGCCCGGACGTCGAAGCCGGTTTGCCTGAAATGCTGATCCTGCCGGAGAACAAGATGGCGATCCTGAACGACGAAAACCGCTTCGGCGCATTTGCGGAAAAGCTCGCAGAGCATCCGGAGATCGAGGTCGTTTATCTTGTCACCGATTACGAGGCGGCATTTGTCGCTATGACGCAGGCGCTGCCCGGCAAAAAGACATATCAATTATACAGAGACTATCTGGATAATTTCAGAATAAACGCGGTGAGGAACAGCAGATGAAGGTGAATTTGATCTCCTTTCAGGATAAAGCAGTTAAAGAACTGCGCGTGGATATTGCCGACGCGCTGGACACGTATCGTCGCAGAGGCAAAACGCAAGTCGTGTCGCTGCAGGCACCCACCGGTGCCGGTAAGACCATTATCGCGGCGGCACTGATCGAAAGCATTTACTTTGGATCCACGCTCCCTGACGGTTCTACATTCAATGAGCAACCGGAAGCTATTTTTGTATGGCTTTCCGATTCGCCGGAACTGAATGAGCAGTCCAAACAGAAAATCGAGCTCAAGACAGACAAACTGCGTTTTGGTCAATGCGTTACCATTTCCGAAGATTCTTTTGATATGGAAATGCTGGATGATGGAAAGATTTATTGCTTGAACACTCAGAAAATCAGCAGAAGCGGAAAATTGACGCAGCATTCGGATGACCGGCAATATACGATCTGGGAAACGCTTGACAATACGATCCAAAATAAAGCTGATCGGTTGTATTTTATCATTGACGAGGCGCACCGCGGTGCAAAATCCAAGCGTGAAGCTGGTACCGATACTACGATCATGCAGCGCTTTATCAAGGGTTATGAGTATACCGAAAACGGGATCCGTCGAAAAATGCGCTCGATGCCTGTTGTTCTCGGTATCAGCGCAACAGCAGAACGTTTTAATACCTTAATCGGAAACACCGCAAACGTCGGCTTGCAGAAATACGTTGTAACGGCGGACGATGTGCGTGGTTCCGGTTTGCTGAAAGACAGGATCGTCATCACATATCCGGACGATCCGACAAGAAACAATGATATCGTATTGCTGGAAGCAGCAGTTGAAGAATGGCTTAAAAAGTGCACCCGCTGGCGTCAGTACACAGTTGAGCAGCACTATGCCAACGTGGATCCCGTGCTGGTTGTGCAGGTTTGTCAAGGCAGCGGAGGCGTGCTTTCCGATACCAACCTTGAAGACGTGCTTGCAAAAATTGAAGAAAAAGTCGGGACTCCGTTCAAAGAAGGCGAAGTCGTTCACTGCTTTGGTGAAGGAACGACAGTTGAATTGAGAGGGCTGAACATCCCTCACGTCAAAGCCTCCGAGATCGCGGACGATCACAGAATCAAAGTAGTGCTCTTCAAAGAGGCATTGTCAACGGGCTGGGATTGCCCCAGAGCAGAAACGATGATGTCGTTTGCCGTGCGCAATGACCCGACCTATATTGCACAGCTTCTTGGCAGAATGGTGCGTACACCGCTGCAAATGCGTGTTACACGCGACGAGTTTTTAAACGACGTCAAACTGTACCTGCCTCATTTTGACAAAGACAACGTCAAAAAGGTTGTGGAAGAATTGCAATCGAATGAAGGCGGCGAGATTCCCACTGAGATCAACGGCGAATCGCTGGAAGAACCGACATTTACAACTTGGACAGTGCATACGCCCAGACGCGAGCGTCAGGTTGTTGAAAATCCAAATCGGATCAGTCAAGGCGGTACTTCGCAACCGGAAGCGCCGGCGGGATCAACAGCTACCGAAAATGCTCAAACAACTCCGGTAACACCGGTATCCACCAACAACGGATCGGGCGCACCGGAATACATTCCTCCGCGCACTGTATCAGTCCCGGTAACTTCGGGCGGACAGCAAACGCCTGAGGTTGCTATTCCGCGAGGCAGGCAGCTTACCATTGCACCGGAGCTTGACCGGGTAGAGATCATTGATTTTATCAATAGAAAGGGCTATTTAACTTACTTCGTCCGTCAGGATAGAATCAACGACTATTTGAAGTCCCTGCTTGATCTGGCCACCCTGTTGACACATAACGTGATTTATCAGGATGCGCGTGACGAGGTGATCGACGACGTCATTGCTCTGATCCGCGCTTATGTAGAAGAACTGCACCGCTCCGGACGATATAACAGTTTGGCTGAGCAGGTGCTTCAGTTCAAGCTGTCTGTTCAGGTTTTCGATCCTTTCGGACAGGCCATTCAGGAAAACTATTCCAGCGACTTTACACTAATGTCGGAAACCGATCTTGACAGACAGGTGCGCAACGCGGATGCTAAGCTCGGCAGATATGGTTTCCCGAACATCTACGGCGGACGTTATTATAATGAAGACGATCCCAACGCACACAAAATCGACTGCGTTCTTTTTGCTGCCGACGATGCTTGCAGAAACAAGCTCGGTGAGTATGCCAAAGAGAAACTGCGCGAGTTCTCCCGGAAATACCGTGTTGCAATAGCAAACAAATCCGATGCCTGCAAGAGAGAATACCGTCGCATTATGGCAGATAGTGCGGTGGTCAGTGAACAGCTTTTCGCAATTCCTGAAAACATCATTGTCCGTGAAGATCCTGATGGCAAGGAATATGACAACCATCTGCTTGCCTCTCCCGAAACCGGTATTGCCAAGATCAAGCTTAATGGCTGGGAAGAAGATTTGATCGAGGAAGAAGCCCGTCGTTCTGATTTTTTGTGCTGGCTACGGAATCCGGCAAGAGCGTCATGGGCACTATGCATCCCATATGATATGAACGGTGAAAAGAAATCGTTCTATCCGGATTTTTTGATAGTGCGCAAACATAAGGATGTTGGCTTTGTAGTAGATATATTGGAACCTCATGGCGAACAGTATAAAGACAATTTGCCAAAAGCCAAGGCGCTCGCAGAATATGCAAAGCGCGAAAATCGGATCGAAAGGATTCAGTTAATCCATAAGAATAAAGTTGCCGGAGAAAGTCGATTAGTCCGCTTGGAACTGACAGATCCTGCAATTCAGGAAAAAGTGCTGCATGCAAACAACGACGATGAGGTGAACAACATTTTTGCGAACTATGGCTTTTAGTTTTTTTGATTAAAACATTGGAAAGGCGAAAAGCCGTTTGCAGTTATAATTTGTTTCCCAGATAGCTTTGATGGTAATTATATTATGTTTGTGTTTTACTTATCATTGTGGAGGCATTAATCAAGTGAACTACAATAATACAAAAGAATTAAGCGACGAAGAATGGCAACACTATTTGTCATACACACCAGCACAATATATTCAAATAATTGAAGAATCGTTACAAAAGCAAAACAGATACTTTGCGGAACATGGCTTTCTTAAACTCATTATGATGCTGGCTAACTCGCCATTTTCCGGCTTTGAGTCACAAAGGTTTTTACCATCGGGATTTGAAGCATTTAGAGCAAGGATATACACGGGATCTGATGCTGAAGAACGTTTTCTGCGCGCGGCACAATTCGGCTCGTTTAGCGGTTATGATAAAGAAAACAGCGGGGCTCCACCAGCAAGCAGTATAAGTATAGGTCGAGCAAATCCTCAAGGCATACGCTATATATATTTATCGTCTGATTATAAAACCTCGATTTTTGAAGTTCGTGCGAGTCTTCATGAATATGTCAGTGTTGCAACCATCAAATTCAATCATGATGTACACTTATTTAATTTGGCCAGCAGATGGTCGGGTATTGACGCTTCTGAAAAAGACCGTAGTGAATGGATAAATGAGTTTACTTTACACCTTGTAAGGTTGTTTCAACGTCCGCATCAAAAAGATGGTGATTATTTATTGTGTCAGTATATATGCGCATATCTCCAAAGCCTTGGCTTTGACGGCGTATTATATCGGTCATCTAAAACAAATTGTAACGATTATGATATCGGGTTTAACTTGGTTATTTTTAATCCCGATTATTGCGTACCAATCTCATCGCAGTTGTACCTAATTCGAAGCATCAATATGGATTTGGAACATTCAAAAGATGATTTTGGAAGAGTATGAATTAATAACCGTCAACTTGTCTGTGAGGTAAGATTCAAACATGTAGATCATATGCTTGAAGAAAGCTATGAGTTTAGATTGGATTATGAATAACGAAGCGTACCGCAAAGCTTTGGATGGAATTATTAGCTCTCTTGTAAAACTGCGCTCTGAGGGCGTGGACATTGCTAAGGGTATCGTAGGCGAAACATTAATGAAAGAAGACCTGTTTTACTGTGCTTCGCTGGATCGGTGCCTCAGCTTAATCGATGGTATAATTCTACTGTTAAGAGAACGAAACCTAACTTGTGCTGGCGCTATATTGCGTTTACAAATGGATAATTGTATGCGTACTTATGCTGCCTTTATTGCTGAAGACCGAGAAAAAGTGGTCAACTGCCTTATTTATGGAACACCCATAAAAAATGAACGAGATATCAACGGAAATAAGATGAATGACGGATATCTAAAAGAAGTGATTACAAAAATAGATTCTCGATTTGCGCGGGTCTTTGATCAAGCAAGTGGTTATGTTCACCTTTCCGAGAAAGCTTTTTACCAAACCATAACCGATATTGATAATGATGGAAAACTGACAGTACGAGTTGGGCACGATTTGCCAGAGAAGCGAAATGAACCATTACTGGAATGTGCAGAGGCGTTCTGCCACTTTGTGCGGCTACATTTTAAAATGCTTGCTGCGGTTGTTGACAACAAGAAGAGAATTGATGCTGAATGCCAGGAGAATAATAAAGAAGATGATTCAAGGGTAAAATCATGACCGAGATCAAAGCAATAAAAGGCGATATTACAAAGATCACCGGGGTCGACGCGATAGTTAATGCCGCAAACCGGACGTTGCGCGGAGGCGGCGGCGTTGACGGCGCGATCCACAAGGCGGCGGGTTGGGAACTCCTGAAAGAGTGCATGACGCTCGGCGGCTGCGAAACCGGAAAAGCAAAGATCACCGGCGCATATAAACTGCCGTGTAAATATATCATTCACACTGTCGGCCCCATATGGAGAGGCGGCAATTGCAAAGAAGCCGATTTGCTGGCAAGTTGCTATAAATCCAGTCTGGATTTGGCCGTTGAACACGGGATACGAAGCATTGCTTTCCCCTCCATATCCACGGGCGCCTATGGATTTCCTGTCGAATATGCCGCTTTTATTGCGATGGATACCGTAAAGACGTACGTCGAAAGAAAGCCTGCGGATTTCGACCTTATTGAGTGGGTCCTGTTCAACGATAGCACTTTTAATGCATATCAATCCTGGCTGACCGTTCCTTCGATGACATATGATTTTACGTGCAAGTGGCTTGAAAAGTTCTGCGATTCAAACATACACTACATTGAACTTGTAGAACGTTGGATGGGCGATGACTGCCGCGCTCTTGGATTTGAAATGGATTGCGGGAACGCTTTCAACGAGAAATATAAGGGCGCGTTTGGTGATTATAGGGAATTAAAACGCATAATTGATAAAGTAACCGACGTAAAACTTCTCGGCTCAGCAATTTTCTCGAAGTGGAGATACTTCAATCATTGGGCATACAGCGGCGCGGAAATACTTGAACCCGAAAATAGAGAGTGGTTCATCATTGCGCTTGAAAAGTTAAAGAGTCTTTCCAAAGAGAATTAATGATTCGAAAAGCCAAAGACTATGCATCAATAAAGAAAAAGCGGCATGTAGCAGTAAATGTTGCATGTCGCTTTCTGCAGTTCCTATTTAATTGTGTTCTTGATGAGCATCAGGATCGTCAAAACATATTAGATTGTCGAATGAAATTTTCTAGTTCCTTATTATTTGATGCAAAAATGAATCTTCCATAATTCTTGCTTCTAATAAGCAAATTGTTAAAACGTTCGATTTCGTTATCATTCAAACAAACCAAACGATTACGCATTTTTCGAGAATATGAGTATTTGCCGAATAATACAGATATTTTTGGAGTCAACGCAAGATATACACAGGTTTTATCATTACTAATCGAAAAAGGATCCTTTCCAGCTATAACAGGGTTATCGCAGGAAAGGAATATGTGGCTATCGGCAATATAGAATGAAAAATCCATATTCAGAAGTTCCTTTGCTATAATATTGGGCAGAGACCCTTTTATCTCGTTAGAAAGCAAAGCTTTTTTGTGTGCTGCAGAACAAATCTCGTTAGAAATATCATAATTTGCTGCAATATCTGTGCCATCAAAGAGATCTTTCAAATATTCTGTAACTTTTTGTTTCATAGACTCGTCGATCTGATTCATCCCGACGCTTTCAAAATTTGCTGGATTTCTAACCATAAGATTGGCGATTAATTCGGCAAGCATATCAGTTTCTTGTGATGATAAAATCAAAGAATCAATATTGCCTTTTTTGCATCTTATTTGAACAGTGTTTAGTAGCGCCGCATAGTCTTTTTCTTTCTTGCTAAACAACTGTTCAATATCATTTAGACAGATATACTCGCCAAATAATCCGGCATTACTTTCGTTCTTTGTTTCGTACAGATACTTTATGTGGCAAATATCTTCTGGACGGGCATTGAAATATTTTTTATCCTTTGTATCGAATACAGCGATATAGCCCTTTTCGTTTGTGAAACCACGCAAATAGAATTGAGGAACATAGTGTTCTTTTTTAGTCATCGAATGCTACTCACCTGTCCTTGATATTGAAATACAAGCGACTGCAACAGTTCAAAAACGCACGCGTGCGTTTTTGATGCTATTTGTTTAAGAGATATTTCGCCCCGGCGCCTTTTTCGTCCAATTTTATTAGAGTTACCATTTCCATAAAAGTTATCAGCGAGACGTTGCCAAGTGATTTTGCTTTATCCATGCAACCCTTTGTAAATCCCGATTTTGAAAAAACGAACAAATGTTTTTTCTTGTACGAAAACAGCTCGCTGCGTTCGACAAGCGTTTCCAGAACGGCGAGATCGACCTTTTCGTTAGTCCACTTACACTCGGCAAACAAGGCTGCGTCTTTATTCTGCTCGCCCATAATGTCTATCTCCGCCTGGCGTTTATGAACGGAGTCATTGCCCCACCAGCGGCCAAGCGAACTGAACTCGACCGGAGATTTGCCGTCAAGAAGCAGTCTCCAAAGGTATTGCCTGCAGATTTCCTCAAACACTTTTCCCATATAATCGGATAGGTGCGGCTCGATGCGCTTATAAACGATATCCGCGGCGCCGCGAGCAATCAGAGAAGCGTTTTCCGGAACGAAGCGATACCAGAAACGGAACATATTGTCTTCAATAGAATAGATTGCCTTTTTCGTGGATTTTTCTCCGTACGGCGTCTCTTTCCTCACGATACCAAGCATCAGAAGGCTTTTGATATACAGAGAGCATTTATTCGTATCCTCGCCGACTTTACTTGCGATTTCCGACATGCGTGAAGCTCCGGAGGCGATTGCGGTTATGACAGCTGTGTAGATTGACGGCTCCCTGACCTCTTGTTTCAAAAGATTCGTCGGCTCTTCAAATATTGAAGACGTGGGATTGAGATAGGTGTTTTTGATGTTTTCCTCTATGTCGAGCCGGTCGTCTATTTGCAGAAGGTACTGCGGCGTTCCTCCCATTATCCCGTAAACGAGCGCTTTTTCCTCCGGAGAGAAATTCCTGAAACATCGGCACGTTTCCTCAAAACTGAAAGGAAGGAGTTTGATTTGAGCCGTCTTTCTGCCGTATAGGGGCGCTTTATATGCGAGAACGTGGTCTTCCATATATGATACGGAAGAACCGCAGAGGATGAGCATTAATTTTGAAGTGTCCTTGTATTTGTCGATCAGCATTTGAAGCGTGGATGCAAAGCTTTTGTATGCCCGGGCAACGTAAGGGTATTCGTCAATAGCCAAAATAATCCTTTTCTTTGACGATAGTTTGAACACGGCGTCCAACGCAGCCTGAAAAGAAACGAAAGACGTTTCCGTATCGTTCAATCCGCTTATATATTCCAGTATACTCTGACTGAAGTTTTCCAGATTCTGCTTTTCGTTGCTCTCTACGCCGGTAAAATATATGGTTTTTTTGCCTTTGATGAAATGCTTTATCAACTCGGTCTTGCCGACGCGGCGACGGCCGTAAAGAACGACAAACTCGAATTTGTCGGATTTATAAAGGTTGTTAAGGGAATCAAGTTCCCGTTCTCTTCCTATAAACATAAGGATACCCCCCGTATTGCTCTGTCGGCATTATACCATGCACCGCAGAAAAAGTCAAGTAAGATTTAGTAAATCATACCTGACTTTTTTGTTCGGCATATTGTTTCAATTACAGTTTGTTATGTTACCAGACGGTTTGCAAGGCGATCCAACTCTATTACGAACTTCTCCGTCGCTGTCAATGTTATCAATGACGGGTCGCCCTCGCGGATATGCATGGTGCGGCGGATCTCTTTTGGAATCACCACGCGGCCGAGGTCGTCAATGCGCCGCACGATCCCTGTTGCTTTCATATATATTTCTCCTTTTGCGTTTTTGTTTTTATTATGCGCAGAAAAGCGCAGATTATGTTTTTGCAGACAAAAACGCAAAGGGAACGAAAGCGCTGTATCCGTTATTCGCCTTCCAAAGCGGCAAACAGGCGTTTAAGCCCGTCTTCCACACGCGCGCGGGGGCAGGCGACGTTAAGGCGCAGGTACCGGTTTCCGTTGCCGCCGTAAATATTCCCCGCCGAAACGAACAGCCCTGTTTTTCTGCGTATTTCC
>Ga0247611_10004086_pt1 | contig 20658 bp, 17 predicted proteins | sample 177DNAGHGhighgp2_FD_192422 | JGI IMG/M metagenome (GOLD analysis project Ga0247611, IMG submission 192422) | Sheep rumen microbial communities from Palmerston North, Manawatu-Wanganui, New Zealand - 1770 DNA GHGhigh gp2 | ecosystem: Host-associated > Mammals > Digestive system > Stomach > Rumen...
AATTTTATCTGTCTTGCCTGTTCCCAACCTGCAGGAAATTGCAAATTAAGGTCAATTCCGTCCGGATGTTTGCTTTCCAACCATCAGGAAATGGAATATTTGGATAACGGTTTGCAATAAGCTCAGTATTTGTATATAAAGAAGAATTGGGGCTAATTTCTCCTGTGACTAAATCAACGCCATCAGGATTAACCATTGGCATAATGTAAATCGTGCAGTAATTGTAAATATTTCTTGCATTAACACCATAAATTGGTAAATTATTTGTGTAGCAGTAACAATAATCAGCTAAAAATTTCATAACAAGTGGAGAACAAATCCACTCATTTGCGTGAAAAGAAGCGGAGTAAAATACCTCTTTTGAACCATTTCCAATTTTTATTATAGGAAGATTTTTACCAAGCACGCTTCTACCTACAGAAGTAATTTCTATAAATGGATAAAGCCTTTTTAAGCTATCTAAATTTATTTGCAAAATAGATGAGCTATAACTAATATTGGTTGGAACAATAAATCCTAAACCACCATCTATGTATTGTCGAAGTGCAAGCCAAGTATGAGGACCTACAATCCCATCAGCATTTAGCCTGTTTTGTCTTTGAAAATCAATTACTGCATTTCTTAAATTAGGTCCAAATATTCCGTCAATTTTGCCATTATATAAACCTAAATAAATAAGTATATTTTGTAAAAATTCTACCATTGGACCGCGTGGAGCCAATTCTTAAAGTTTCCATTTAAATCACCTTTATATAATATGAAAAATTACTTAAATATGTGAAGAGTAAGAATGAAAAATATATGTATTAAAAGTGTGAAAATAATTTAATAAATGTTTATAGATAAATAATAATTTCAAATCAAAAAGTGTTTTTTTATAGAAAAATTTATAAATGCATTCAAAAACTAAATAAGGGATAAGAAGTATATGAATAAAGTGTTATTAAAAAGCACATAAATCAAAAATAATAAGCTTTTAAATAGTAATGTGATTTTTAAAACAAAATATATCAAAATAATAGATTAGCATTAAACCTCAGAAGCCGGTCAAAAATATGGTGAGTTATAAATTTTGTTTGATAATTAATATATTATTCATGTAATATAAAATATAAAAACAATAAAAAATAGAGGATACTGTTTTAGTAACCCCTATTTTACCATTTTCCTTAATTGAATAATAAATCCTAAAAACACTATTACAGTATGATCTCTGGCTCATACTTCTCAAGCCACATATTAACTTGGCAAAGATAAGCCATAAGTTGAGGACCAGTCATAAGCTGACCAAACCAAGGTCTTGAAAAAGCTTTACCGTCTGTTTCAAGAATTTCTAAAATATAATCTCTATTTAAAAGATAATTAATAGGTGCATTTGAATCAGACATTATATCAGAAAGCATTCCTTTAACTTTGGCAAGATAAGTTGGATTGTGAGTTTTAGGGTATGGAGATTTCTTTCTCTCTACAATTTCTTGAGGCAATAAATCTTTAAAAACATAACGTAGTAACCCTTTTTCACGTCCATTTAAAGCCTTCATTTCCCATGGCACATTCCACATATATTCAGCCAATCTATAATCACAAAATGGTACACGAATTTCTAAACCACTATACATACTCATTCTGTCTCCTCTTTCTAAAAGAGTCTGCATAAACCAATTTATTGTAAGATATGAAATCTTACGCTTTTCAGCTGTTTCTTTAGAATCTGTATCTAAAATTTCTACATCATTTAAGCTTTCGTTATATCTATAATCAATATAGTTTTTTAAGTCTACTTCTTTGGCAATAGATGGATTTAGAAGGTTTTGTCTTTCATCAATTGCAATTGACCATGGGAAAGTTCCAGATTCTAGTGCGTCTTTTCTAAAGAACCAAGGATATCCACCAAAAATTTCATCAGCACATTCTCCCATTAAAGTAACAGTATGTTCTCGTTTTACTTGACTACAGAATAACAAAAGAGACGAGTCAACATCAGCCATTCCAGGCATATCTCTTGCAATCATCGCATCTTCTAATGCATCTGCCAGTGCGGGAGTATCTAATAATACTTTTTGATTTACAGAATAGCTATTTTCTGTCATTAAATTTATATAGTAGTTATCTGAATTAGGTTGAAAATCTGACTTTACAAAATTTTTATCATTATCCACATAATCCACAGAATATGTAGAAATTGGGGATAACCCTTTTTCTTTTCTGTAATTTCCAATAAGTTTTGTCAAAATACTTGAGTCAAGACCGCCTGAAAGAAAAGTACATAAGGGCATATCTGAAACAAGTTGCCTATTAATAGAATCTTCAAGCAAGCTTCTTAAATGTCCACATGTTTCTGTGTAACTTTCTGTATGTGGTTGGCTTTCTAGCTTCCAATATCTTTCAATATGAAGACCAGATTTATTCAGTATTGCAAAATGTGCAGGCTTTATTTCAAAAATATCTTTATAAATTGTAAATCCTGGAGTGTGTGCAGGACCGATTCCAAATAATTCTGAAATTCCTTGCTTATCTAAGATTTTTTGTATATTTGGAAATTTAAAAATAGCTTTTAACTCAGAAGCGAAAATAAAAGTATCATCAAAAAAAGTGTAAAATAAAGGTTTTACTCCTAAATGATCTCTTGCCAAAAACAGATCTTCTTTAGCAGAATTCCATATAGCAAAACTAAATACTCCATTTAAATGATGAACTACATCTTTTCCAAAATGAATATATGCTTTTAATAATACTTCTGTATCTGAGCGAGTTTTAAATTCAAAACCATTTTCTTGTAATGTTTCTTTTAATTCTTGTGTATTATAAATCTGACCATTATAGATTATTGCATATTCTCCATAAGAGTATTTTTCTATCATAGGTTGTTTTCCACCCTCTGGGTCAATTACAATTAGTCTTTTGTGACCTAGCGCCACATGTTCTGTAATATAATGACCTTCTTCATCAGGACCTCGCCTATATAATTCATTTGTCATTTCATTTAGCAAATTTTTATAAGATGAAATGTCTTTTTTATAATTTACAAATCCTACAATTCCACACATAAGTTCCTCCCTATAAGAAGTATATTCAATTAGTTGAAAAATGTTCTTGATATTTAAGCAATATTATAGTAAAATAAAGGTATTAATTAAAAAAGGAGTAAAAAAATGAGACCAGTAATACAAAAAAACAAAATTAATATAAAACTAATAATAGTATATATTATAATTTTAATAATATGTATTGTAGGAATAGCATTTGCTCTTTCAAAAACAAAATATTTTGAAGAAGAAAATGTTGGAAGAGCATTGGGAATTATTGATGAGGATTCAGAAAAAGAGGATAAATATAATGAGTTGAAAAATGATTTTGATACAATATTTACAAATCAAATAGAAAGCTCTGGACAAGATACATCAAATGTAAAAAAAATTGATAGTAGATATGATTTGGTGGTTACTGCATTTAATGTTACAGAAAATAGAGACAATTGTATGATAGACGCCAAAATACCATATATAAATATAGCAAACACAGCAATAAGAAATTTTAATAAAAAAGTAAATTTGGCTTACAAGCAAAGAGCAGAAGCTTTAAAAAAACAGACAAGTAGCATGAACATTATCTATACAGTACAATATAAGGCTTATTTGCAAAATAATATTTTATCTTTAGTAATTCGCTCTGAATACAAAGAAGGAAGTAAAAGTCAGAAGATTATAATAGAGACAGTAAATTATAATGTAGTAGAACAAAGAACTGTGAAAATAGATGAAATATTAAGTCTTAAGAACATAAAAAATAGTGAAGCTACAAATAAAATTAGAAGAGAAATAAAAGCTATACAAGAACAAAATCAAGCATTAATAGACAAAGAAGGATATTCAATATATCAGAGGGACTATTCATCAAATAAGTATGATATTTCAAATTGTAAGTATTATTTATATGGTAAAAATGGTATGTTGTATGTGATTTATCCGTATGGAAATGAAGATAGTACAAGTGAGACAGATATTGTAATATTTGAATAAAATGAGGTGGTTGTATGAACAAAACAAAAAGAAAAATATTTGAAACATCGATGAAATTATTTGCGGAAAAAGGATATGATGCTACAAGTATAGAGGATATTACTGAAACTGTGGGAGTTGCGAAAGGAACATTATATTATCATTTTACAAGCAAAGAAGAAATATTTGATTTCCTTATAGAAGAAGGAATAAAACTTCTACAAAATAGTGTAGATATAAAAATAGCGAAATATTCAAATTATTTAGACAAAATTAAGGCAATTGTTCTTATACAAATAAAAATTGTCAATAAATATGAGAATTTGATAAATATTATTCTTACACAATTGTGGGGGAAAGAGAAAAGAAATCAAAAATGTCAAAAACTTATCTATGATTATATAGACAAAATAGAGGGAATAGTAAAAACAGGGATATCTAAAGGACAAATAAAAGATGGAGATGCAAAAATAATAGCATCAGAGATATATGGCTTAATTTGTTCTACTCTAGTTTATAAAAAAAGAGAACAAGATAAATTTAATATTACAGATATGTATAATGTTTTTGAAGAAACTATAATAAAAGGACTAAAAAAATAAAAAACATACATCGTTGTCCGTAAGAAAATAAAAAGTAGTAATTTTTTAGACTATATTTTTGATGTTTTTTATAAAAAATTGGGTTTTCTATATGGAAAGTATGACTTGAAATGTGCTTATACGATAGAATAAAAGAAATGTTACAAAAATATTACAATGATGCAATAAAATTGTAATAAAACTGTAACTAAAATGTAAACAAGAAAAAACGCCAATTTACTTGTAGATTTTTGAAACTTGTTGTATAATCAAAGTAGATTATGTAGAATAAACAAAGGAGGGAACTTTACAATGTCTAAACACGGCATAGTAAATATGAGTATGGTAATTACGGAGGAGAAGATTTTATCAAATATAGATAAAGTTCAAAAGCTTATAAATCCAAATAGTAAAAAACAAATAATAGAATTAGAAGAAGACTCAGAATTTAAAGAATTAGTTGAGTCTATAAAAACATATTTAGTTGAATATCCAAAAAAGAAAAATTTTCCAGTAGGTGTATATAAATCTGCTTACGGCTTAGTTGAGTTTGCAACAACACAATTTGAAGAAAATACAAAAAGAATAGAAGAGTTAATTAAGCAAAGAGAAGAAAACATTATTTTATCTGGAGTATTAAAAGAAACTGCAGAAGTTGTACAAAATCAACAAGATGGATGGGAAGAAAAAGTAGCTGAGGTTTCAGAAAAATTTGATGATGAAGTTATTTCATATTTGAATATAATAGGAAATTCAACAGGAACTACTTCTACTAAATATACAGATGCAGTAAAGAAAATAAAAGCAAAAATTAATAATCTTGAATCTAACTTACATATAGAAATTGATATGGAAAGATTGGAGGATAGCTCAAAAGCACTAAGCTATATAGGAATTGAAGTTGCAGATGCATTAAAATTAATACCTGCACCAGAGGAACAAATAGAAGCAATTGCTATTCAAAATGCAAAAGATGAAGAAGCTAAGAGAATAGAAATTGCTATAGCTAAAGAACAAGAAAAAGAAACAACTTTAGAAGATTTAGTAAATGAAACCTTAGCTGAGGAGTCAAAGACTACAAACCAAAGTGAATTTACAACTACAACAGGAACTATGAATACAACTACAGTTAATGCAACGACAACAACAGAAACTACAACTAATTTTGCTGAAACATTGGATACAGAACAACAATTATATACACAAGAAACTACATTTGAAGCAAAACCTACTTTATGGCAAAGATTTAAAAATAGCAAAATTGTTAGAGCAGCAACATATGTATTTAGAATTAAAGTTAGAATAGAATTACCAAATGCACTTCCAGAGGGAAGAGGAGAAAAATAATATTAATTATAAATAATATTAAAAAAGATAGTCACTACATAATGACTATCTTTTTACTATCTTAGTTCGGTTTGTTTTTGGAAATGTTGTTTTTTATATAAAAAGGTTATATTTTTTTAAAATTATAAAAGAAGTGAAAATATGTTTACAAAATGCCAAAAAGATGATATTATATTATAAAAAAAATAAGCGTGCAAAATGGGACCGTGCATTTGGGACCGGTTCTTAAATGTCCGGGCAAAAAAGAACCGGTCCCAAATGCACGGGGCAAATGCACGGAAAGGGAGTAAGAAAAATGGGATTTGTAGTAGCAATTGATGGACCAGCTGGGTCTGGAAAAGGAACTATAACAAAAATTATAGCAGAAAAAAGAAATTTAGTATCAATAGATACAGGAGCAATGTATAGATGTGTTGCATTAGATTGCTTAAATAATGGTATAGATGTTGATAATATAGAAGGAATTGAAAGAATATTAGATAACATTCAAATTGAATTATTAAAAGAGAATGGTGAACAAAAGGTACTTCTAAATGGAAAAGATGTAAGCAAAGAAATAAGAGAAACAAGAGTTGACGCTGTGGTAGCTAAATTTGCTGCAGTAAAGGTAATTAGAGACAAGGTTACTCCTATGCAAAGAAAAATGGGAGAAACTCAAAATATCATTATGGAAGGACGAGATATAGGTACTGTAGTATTTCCAAATGCTGATGTTAAAATATTTCTTGATTGCTCAGTAGAAGAAAGAGCAAGAAGAAGATATAAACAAAACATAGAAAAGGGAATACAGACAACTTATGAAGAAGTGCTAGAAATTATAAAAGAAAGACATAAACTAGAAACTGAAAGAGATATAGCACCATTTGTAAAGCCAGAAGATGCAATAACTGTAGATTCAACTCATATGACTATTGAAGAAGAAACAGAAGTGATATTAAAAATAATTGATGAGAAATTAAATAAATAAAATAAAAATAATATGGTTTGATAAGATTAGATAAGATAAAATAAGGTAAGGTTACTTTTTTGCCTCGTCCCCAAAAAGAACCTAAAAAGGAGAGAAAATGAAATTCATTACAAATATTAGAAAAGCAATTGTAAGAGGTGCAATTTATTTATATTGCAAAGTTGTTTATAGAGCAAAAATAGTAGGAACAGAAAATATTCCTAGAAATGGAGCAATTCTGCTTTGTGCAAATCATAAAAGTTTTTTAGATCCACCTCTAATTGAATCAACATGCAAAAGGCCGGATGTTAGGTTTTTGGCAAAGAAAGAGCTAGCAAAAAGCAAGCTGTTTGCACATCTTGGTAAATTATTTGGTGAGATTTTGGTGGAAAAAGATGCTAAAGATATGAAAGCTGTAAAAGAAGTACTTAAGGCATTCAAAAATAATGAAGCAATTGCAATTTTTCCTGAAGGAACAAGAAACGGTTTAGCTAAAGGGGAAAAAGTAAAAGATGGAGCTGCGTTTTTTGCTTTAAATTCAGATGCAGTTGTTATTCCAGTTGGGGTAAAAGGAGGAGATAAACCTTTTAAAAAGGCTTATGTAACTTATGGAAAGCCAATTGATTTTTCTGAAGAAAAGAAAAATAGAAAAGATAAAGATGTAGTTGAAAAAACTACTGCAAAGATTATGGAGGAAATATTGAAGTTGACAGAATAATAGAAATCTAAAGGACATTTAAATAAAAAAAAATGACTTGGTTATTGTACAAGTTGTTTTGTACTCATATGAAAAGCGAAATTAAAAATTATGCAAATCGAGAAAGGAATGAATTTTAATATGAATGACAAAATAGTAATAAAGGGTGCAAAAGAGCATAATTTAAAAAACATAAATGTTGAAATTCCTAGAGATAAATTAGTTGTAATTACAGGCTTATCAGGTTCTGGTAAGTCTTCTTTAGCGTTTGATACAATTTATGCAGAAGGTCAGAGAAGATATGTTGAAAGTCTATCTTCTTATGCAAGACAATTTTTGGGAGTTATGGAAAAGCCAAATGTTGAGAAGATTGAAGGTCTTTCACCTGCAATTTCAATAGACCAAAAAACAACCTCGAAAAATCCACGTTCTACAGTAGGAACAGTTACAGAAATATATGATTATATTCGTCTTTTATATGCAAGAATAGGTGTACCATATTGTCCAAATTGTAACAAAAAAATTGAAAAACAGACTTTAGACCAAATAGTTGATAAAGTTTTAGAATTAGAAGAGGGAACAAGAATACAAGTTTTAGCGCCTGTAGTTCGTGGGAAAAAGGGTGAATATAAAAAAGAGTTGGAGAACTACAGAAAAGCAGGATTTGTAAGAGTTCAAATCGATGGAGAGGTTTTTGATTTATCAGAAGATATTCAAATAGATAAGAATAAAAAACATTATATCGAAATAATTGTAGATAGATTAGTAATTCGTGAAGATATAAAAAGTAGACTTACAGAATCCATTGAAACAGCATTATCTCACGCAGAAAAATTAGTAGTAATAGAAGTAGCAAGTAAGATAGAAGAAAACAAAAAGAAATTAAATGATTTAGGTGCGAGAGATACAGCAAGTGCAACTATGAAAGATAAACAAGAAAGTAAATCAAAACAAATTTTATTTAGCTGTAATTATGCATGTCCTGATTGTGGATTCAGTTTTCCAGAGATAACACCAAGAATGTTTTCTTTTAATGCACCAATGGGGGCATGTCCATCATGTCTTGGAATTGGTTTTTTGATGAAAATGGATGAAGACCTAATTATTCCAGACAAAAATAAAACTTTATATGATGGAGTAAAAGCTTTTGGAGCAAGTACAATGAAACGTGGAGACACAATGGCAAAGATGTATTTTGAATCAATTGGAAGACATTATGGAGTAGATATAAAAAAGCCAATCAAAAAGCTTCCAAGAGAATTTTTAGAAAAAATTCTTTATGGAACAGGAGATGAAGAAATAGATTTCGAATATGAATCAAGTATTGGAACAAGGCAATTTACTGCTCCATTTGAAGGAGTTTTACCAACACTCGAAAGACGTCATAGTGAAACAAAATCTCAAGGAATGAGAGATTTTTATGAAATGTATATGAGCAATTCTGATTGTCCAACATGCAAAGGCGCAAGACTTAAAAGAGAAGTTTTATCAATTAGAATTGGAGATAAAAATATAAATGAATTAACATCAATGTCTATTGAAAAAATTCAAAGTTATTTAAGAAGCATAGAACTTTCAGAAACAGAAAAGCTTATTGCAGAAATGATTTTAATAGAAATTGATAAAAGACTTCAGTTTTTAATAGATGTAGGATTATCTTATTTAACGCTTTCAAGAAGTGCTGGAACATTATCAGGAGGAGAGGCACAAAGAATAAGACTTGCAACACAAATAGGTTCAGGACTTACAGGAGTTTTATATATTTTAGATGAACCAAGTATAGGACTTCATCAAAGAGATAATGCAAAATTAATTGCAACACTTAAAAAACTTCGTGATTTAGGAAATACACTAATAGTTGTAGAACATGATGAAGATACAATGTATGCAGCAGACCAGATTATAGATATTGGACCGGGTGCAGGTGTGCATGGTGGAAACTTAATTGCACAAGGAACAGCAGAGGAGATTAAACAAGTAGATGGTTCAATTACAGGAGCATATTTAAGTGGAAGAAAGAAAATAGAAATTCCAAAAAAACGTAGAAAACCAGTTAAAGGCAAAAATATAGAGATAGTGGGAGCAACAGAAAACAACCTAAAAAATATAAGCGTAAAATTCCCACTTGGAGTATTTAACTGTGTAACAGGAGTTTCAGGTTCAGGAAAATCTACACTTGTAAACGAAATTTTATACAAAACAATAGCAAGAGACTTAAATGGTGCAAACGAAAAGCCAGGAAAATGCAAAGAAATAAAAGGATTAGAAAATATAGACAAAATAATAAACATAGACCAATCTCCAATAGGAAGAACACCACGTTCAAACCCTGCAACTTATACAGGAGTTTTTGATGACATAAGAGATATTTTTGCAACAACAAATGAAGCAAAACTACGTGGATACAACAAAGGAAGATTTAGTTTCAATGTACCAGGTGGAAGATGCGAAGCTTGTAATGGAGATGGAGTACATAAAATAGAAATGCACTTTTTAGCAGATGTATATGTACCATGTGAGGTTTGTAAAGGAAAAAGATACAATTACGAAACATTAGAGGTAAAATATAAAAACAAAAATATAGCAGATGTGCTTGATATGACAGTTGAAGAAGCATTAGAATTTTTTGACAAAATACCAAAAATAAAGCAAAGAATTCAAACTCTATATGATGTAGGATTAGGTTATATCAAACTAGGACAACCTTCAACTACACTATCTGGGGGAGAAGCACAAAGAGTAAAACTTGCAACAGAGCTTTCAAAAAGAGCAACAGGAAAAACTTTATATATATTAGACGAACCTACAACAGGACTTCATATAGCAGATGTTCACAGATTAATAAATATTTTGCAAAGATTGGTTGACACAGGAAATACAATAATTGTAATAGAACATAATTTAGATTTAATCAAAACTTGCGACCACATAATAGACTTAGGACCAGAAGGCGGAGATGGCGGTGGAACAGTTGTTGCAATTGGTACTCCTGAGCAGGTTGCTAAAAATGAAAAGAGCTTTACTGGGGAGTTTTTAAAGTTTTAAAAGTATTATTAAATTAGGAGCAATATAAAATATGAATAGATTAATGAAAAAAAGTGATATGACTGTGTCAAAGGTAAATCCTATTATTAATCAAATAAATCCCAAAAAAAGTTTTAGAAATAAAATATATATTACATACAATATTTGTGAGACATGCAATTTAAATTGTTTATTTTGTTGTATAAATGATAGATATCATGGAAAAAAACATATTTCAATAAAAAATTCTGATGCAATTTTAGATAAAATAAAAGACAAGTATGATATTGACACAATTTTCATTATGGCAAATGAACCCACAACTCAGCCGAAGTTAGCAAATCATATTATGAAATATGCAATAAAAAATCAGATAAATATCAAGATTGTATCAAATGGTTTTGCCCCTATTAGTACTTATAAAAAAATGTTACAAAACATTGAACCAAGTGATTTAAATAAATTTACTATTAGCCTTGATAGTATGAATGAAAAAATTCATAATACTATTCGAAATAATGATAAATCTTTTAATAATACTATGAGAACAATTGAGTATTTTAAAAATAAGGGATATAACATTAGAATTCAAATGACTATTTGCGATTTAAATTATGATACTATTGTTGATTCGGTTAGAATACTAAACAGAGATTTTGGGATTAAAAATTTTGCTTTTCATTGCATGTCGACTATAGGAAGAGCGGTGAAAAATGGATTAAAACACTTAAATGCTTTTAGATGGAGAGATCTTGTTACTAAATTATTTAAATTAAAAAATGAATTAATAAATATAGAGGAATTTAGCGTTCCATTAGTTGCTATGACAGAAAATGAACTATTAAATCTATATTTTGGTGGAAATAAAAAAATGTTAAATAATTTTTTGTTAAGAAAACCGGTCAAATTATGTCCTGCATTAAATGGTAATAATATATATTTAAAAGCAAATGATGAAGATGTGTTTATATCAAGATGTCAAATATTATTTGATGATATTGGTGATTATTCTTTCAAATATGACTATGATGGCAATTGTTTTAGAAATAATACATCAAATAATGATTTTGAAACAATGAAAAAAAGTAAAACGCTATGTCCAGCAATTTATACAGAATTAAATAGTAAAAAAGACTATGAAGAGGATGAAAATGGTAACAAACTGTATTATGTTTGTAGAGTATTATTAGCTAATTCAGTTGATTTGGATTTTTAATCGATAAAATGTGTAATAGGGAGTCGGATCTTTATCAACATGTTTTGTAAAAAAATGTAGAATAATGTCGATAAAAAGTTTAGTTTTAATTAGAATTTTTATTGACGTTATTCTTTTTTTATGTTAATATGTATATATTAGTTTTCATAGCTTAATATAAAAAATATAGCTATATATTATAGAGTTCATATGCAATAAATATTTTAAATATTGCAGATAATATTTATTTTTTAATTTTATGTCTTAAAAAGTTTATATAAAGGGAAGATTAGAATTTTAGATTTTTGTATTCAATAGATTAATGTTTAAAGGGGCAGAATGTTTTTCTAGTATCAAGCAAAAATTTCGGAAAGGTAGGTGAAATCAATAATACAAGTAATAATTATATTTTTATTGCAGAATTAAAACAGAGAAAAGGATGAACCGCACAAAAAAATTGTTCAGTTGAAATTAAGATAAAAGAAAGAATTAGAGGAATGGGAAAGGAATAAAGAATATTAATTAATTGAAGAAAGAAGGAAAATAAAATATGGATGAAGGATTAGAATTAACTACAGCAGAAGATATTCAAAATTTGATTTATACAGTTAGAGGAAAGCAGGTAAAGTTAGATTCAGATGTTGCGAATTTATATCATTATAAAACAAAAAGAATAAATGAAGCAATTAGTAGAAATATAGAAAGGCTTCCAAAAGATTTTTGTTTTTAATTAACTGAAAATGAAATGGAAAACTTGAGGTCGCAATTTGCGACCTCAAGTTTAGAAAAAATAATTATGGTGGAAGGAAATACTTGCCATATGTATTTACAGAACAAGGAATTCCAATGCTTACTCCTTTACTAAAAAATAAAATAGCAGTTCAAGTAAGCATAAATATAATGAATTCATTTGTAAGAATGAGACACTTTCTTAAAGATAATGGACAAGTATTTGAGAGATTAACATCAGTGGAATATAAATTATTAGAGTATGATGAAAAATTTGATATAGTATTTGATAAACTACAAGAAAAACAAATCAAAAATCAAAGAATATTTTTTGATGGGCAAATTTATGATACATATAGCTTAATAATTGAAATAATAAAAAAGGCAGATAATAGAATTACAATAATAGATAATTATGTTGATGATAGTATTTCATAAATGTTATCTAAAAAGAAAGATAATGTGGAGGTTTTGATATTAACATCAAATAAAAGTAATATAAAGAATATAGATATTCAAAAATTTAATAAACAATATCCAACTTTAAAAGTAGCTACAACATATAAATTTCACGACAGATTTATGATTTTAGATGAGCAAGAGATGTACCATTTGGGAGCATCTATAAAAGATCTAGGTAAAAAATGCTTAGGAATTAATAAAATAGAAAAATAGAGATGTGATAGAAACTATTTTAAGAATAATATAATATCAAGTGAAAATGTCTCAGGTTGAAATTTGCAACCTGAGACAATAATAGTGAAGATTAATAAATTTTCCACATAGTGAGAGAAAATATATAAAATCCAACACTAGACAACATCAAAAAAAAATGATAAAATTCTTAACAAAATAAAATAAAACAACAAGGAGGAAATTTTGGAACTAGAAGGAGAAGTTACATCAATCATATATCAAAACGAAGTAAATAGCTACACAATCGCAGAAATGTATGTAGATGAGATAGATGGAAAAGAAGACAATTTAATAACAATAGTAGGGTATTTACCTTTTGTAGTAGAAGGTGATGAGCTTAAAGTTATAGGAAAATTTGTGGAGCATAAAGAATATGGAAGACAATTTAAAGTAGACACATTTGAAAAGCTTATGCCACAGACTTTAGAGGCATTAGAAAGATATTTAGGAAATGGAATGATAAAAGGAGTAGGACCTGCAACTGCAAGAAAAATTGTAAATACATTTCAAGATGACACAATAAATGTAATAAAATTTCAACCATTAAAACTTTCTCAAATAAAAGGAATTACAAAGGAAAAGGCACTAGAGATTTCAGAAAGTTTTATTGAGCATTGGGAAGTATGGCAGATTGTTGGATTTTTAGAAAGATTTGGAATTGGCGCAGAAAATTCAAAAAGAGTTTATGATGAGCTTGGAACAAATGCAATAGAGCAAATTGAATCAAATCCATATATTCTAATAGATATTGCAAGAGGTGTTGATTTTAAGCAAGTTGATAAAATGGCAATGGATTTAGGAATTGAAGAAAATAATGATAAGAGAGTAAAAAGTGCTATAAAATATGCACTTATAAGGATTACATATAATGGACATTGTTGCACACTTGAAGAAAACTTAATAGAGTATGTAAGAAACCTTTTAGGAATTAGTTTAGAAGATATAGAAAATGGATATATTAATTTAAAAATAACAGGAGAAATTGTAGAAGAAGAACGTGAGAACGGAGAGATATGGGTATATCTTGCGAATTTTTTCGATACAGAGAAATCAATAGCAAATAAAATAATTGACCTAAATAAAGCTAAAAACACCAAATATATTAAAAATATAAAAAAAGAGCTTGGAAAAATTGAGATCATAGATGATATTGAGCTTTCAGAAAAACAAAAAGAAGCAATAGAAGCTGTAAATGACAATAATGTAAGTATCATTACAGGTGGACCAGGTACAGGAAAAACAACAATTATAAAATCTATTATTCATATTTATGAGTCGAAAGGTAAAAAAATAGTTTTATCTGCCCCAACAGGAAGGGCTGCAAAAAGAATTACAGAAACTACAGGGGAAGAGGCAAGCACACTTCACAGACTTCTTGAAATTGGTAAATTCGATGATAATATTTTCTTGAAAAAACAGCAAGAATATCAAGGAACTCCAATAGATGCAGATGTTGTAATAGTAGATGAAGTGTCGATGGTAGATATGTTTTTGATGAATTATCTTGTAAGTTCTTTATATAAAGGCACAAAACTTGTTTTGGTAGGAGATAGTGACCAACTTCCATCTGTAGGGCCAGGAAGTGTTTTAAAAGATTTGATAGAATCAGAAGTTGTGACAACAATTCATTTAGACAAGGTTTTTAGACAAGCAGCAAAAAGCCAAATTATTGTAAATGCTCACAGAGTAAATGAAGGAGAATATTTTTTGCAAAAAGAAGATTTAGAAGAAGATTCTAAACAAGATTTTTTTGTTATAAATGAAAAAAATCAAGAAAAAGTGTTATTTCAAGTTTTGTCTTTATGCACAGGAAGGCTTCAAAACTATGGAGATTATGACTTTTTTAAAAATATTCAAATACTTACACCTACAAAAAAAGGCATGCTTGGAACAAAAGAACTAAATAGCTATTTGCAAAATGCTTTAAATCCTGAGGATAAATTTAAAAGTGAAAAACGTGCAAATGGCGCAATATACAGAGTTGGCGACAGAATAATGCAAGTTAAAAATAATTATGATATTACTTGGGAAAAAGAAAATTCTTTTAAAGAAGAAGGGATTGAATATGGAACAGGAGTTTTTAATGGAGAAATTGGAACAATTACAGCAATAGATGAAAGAGAAAAAAGTGTAACAATTAAATTTGATGATGACAAAGTTGCTATATATGCATATACAGATTTAGAACAAATAGAGCATAGTTATGCAATAACTATTCATAAAGCTCAAGGAAGTGAGTTTGATGTAGTTATAATGTGTGTTCCAAGAACTGCACCAGTTCTTCTTACAAGAAATTTACTGTATACAGGAATAACAAGAGCAAAAGAGCTTTTAATAATTGTGGGAGATAAAAATGTTACAGAATTTATGATTAATAATGTGGATAGTAAGAAGAGAAACACAGGGCTCAAATATAAGTTGAAATTGCATAAAAAAATTAATATATAAATTATTTTACATTATCCCCATTTTAATGATTTTATCCAAAAGTTTTACAAACTTTTGGAAGTCATTGAACATTCGCCAGATTTAATTACAAATAATTTATATATTAATTATTTAGAAATATTATTAAGGGAGGAAACGATATAATTAGCAGAATTTTAGACATGATTTATCCACCTGTGTGTGGATTTTGCGGAAAACTAGACAAAAATTCTTTATGCAATAAATGTAAAATTCGAATACAAAAAAATGCTATATGCAAAATAGAAGATTACAGAGAAACATCAAGTTATTTTGATGAACATATCTATTTGTTTCAATATGATGGAGAGGTAAGAGATGCAATTTTAAATTATAAATTTAATGAACAAGCTTATATATATAAGACTTTTTTAGAATTTATAAAAAATAATGAAAAAATTTGTGCACAAATAAAAAAATATGATATAATTATACCAATACCAATAAGCAAAAAAAGAATGAAACAAAGAGGTTATAACCAAAGCACACTAATTGCAAAGAATTTGGCTAAGATGTTAAATATAGAGTATAAAGAAAATGTTTTGGTTAAAATAAAAGATAATAAACCTCAAAGTGAGTTAGGACAGCATGAAAGAAGTGCGAATGTAAAAGGAGTTTATAAAATTAAATCGCTAAGAAATATATATATAAAAAAGATTTTGTTAATAGATGATATTTTTACAACAGGAAGTACTGCAAATGAATGCGCAAGAGTTTTAAAAGAAAATAATGCAAATAGTGTGGAAATTTTTACAATAGCTAAGGACTAGAAAGGAGAAAAGCTTATGGATGATTTAGTAGAAAGTGTATTAGATTATGTAAGATCAGACTATACAGATTATGCTATTATGATAAATGGAGAATGGGGAGCAGGAAAGACATATTTTTGGAACAATCAAATTAAGAGAAAGATAGAGTCTCTTAGCTTAAATGGTAGAAGATACAAAACAATATATATGTCTTTATATGGAATTTCTAATTTAGAAGAAATAAGCAAGAAGATATTTATAGAAACAACCCAGCTTATGGATAAAGATTTAAGACGATATATGCAAACACATGAGCATGAGGGAATTCCTGAGTATGCAAAAACTAGTATAGATATGGCAAATTTATTTGGTGTTTCTAAAAGTGGTGAAAAAATTGACTATGATGAATTTTTTGCTGTAACAGATAAAGTTTTATGTTTTGATGACTTAGAAAGAGCAAATGTTGATGTTATAGATATTTTAGGATATATAAATAATTTCGTTGAGCATGATCATATGAAAACAATAATTATTTGTAATGAAAAAGAGCTTGCTACAAAGATGAAAAGTGAAAATCTTGAGATGAAGACTTTTATTGCAACGTATCTTCTAGACAAGCAAGGTGAATTAAATAATAATGATTTACCTATGGTTGAAAAAATAAAAGATAGAATTGAAAAAGTTTTTGAAAGAACAAATGACTATGAAAGAATTAAGGAAAAGCTTATAGGAGAGACATTTGAATATGCACCAAAATTTGATTATATAATAAACGGAATTCTAATGAGATATGAATCAAATCCATCTCTTCTTAAATTTTTAAGAGAAAATTCAAGTTATATAATGGCAACATTTAAAAGAAGTGGAACAAGAAATTTACGTATATTAAAACAAGCTTTAAATGATTTCAAAAAAGTGTATGAAATGACAGAAAAACTTTATCCAAACACTAATAAATTAGTAATGCAAACAATGCTTATATTTACAATTGCTGCTTCATTTGAAATAAAAGCTGGTAAAATTACAAAAGAAAAATTTAAATATATTGAAGATAATGAAGAATATAAATCAATTTTGGTTTCTTCAAGAGTTTTAATGGATAACAGACAATTTTATATAAAAGAATTTGATAGCAATTATTACTACAATTTTAAGGCAGAATATAGATTCTTTAAGTTTATTGAATACTACATTAGAACAAGAATTTTTGATATGAAGCTATTTAAAAAAGACATGGAAGAAGCAGAACTTTCTTCTGGCGGAGAAAAAGAGATGCCTGCATACAAGAAAATTTTAGTTGAAGAATATTGGAAAATTCCAGATGACAAGTTTTTTGAGGTTGTATATGAAGCTTTAGAAGATGTAAAAAAAGGAAATCTTCAATTGATAGAAATTGCTAAATTATTTGTTTATTACATTTACTTTTACAATAACAATTTGATAAGCTATGACTTAAAGACATTAAAAGAAGACTTTATTACAGGAATGAATTTAGCTGTAACTCATTCAAGATATTTTCCAAATGTGCGTGAAGAATTAGAAAAAATTTCAATTTATAATAATTCTTCTGATGACATAAATGATGTAGTAAGCAGTTTTAATCAGCTAAATGATGAATTACTAGAAAAAGAATATGAAATAAAAGCAGAAGAAATTTTCAAGAATATTCCTATGAAAATGGAACAATTCTATGAAAGATTTGATACAGAATGTATGGACATACCAATATTTAAATATTATGATCCATATCAAATTTTGCAAAGAATTTCTTGTGCACCAAATGAAGATATAGTTATAATAAAAGAAAGAATGTTAAAAAGGGCAAAACAACATCCTGATGTATTAAAAGAGGAAATGAAAAATATGAATTCTTTAAAACGTATGATTACTGACTACTTGAAAGGTAAAGATACAACAATAAAAACTGTAATTATGAAAGGATTTGCTAAAGATTTAGACCAGATTATTACTGAAGAAGAATAAGGCTCCTTTTTGGGACGGAGGAAAAAAGAACCTTAAAGATAATTTTGAGGAAGAGTAAAAATGTTTGATAATAATAAGAGCAAATAAGTGAATAAAGATAAGGTCTATGGAATCGAAAGTATCCGACTTCATAGACCTTGTTTTGAACTGTTTGAAAATGCTTTATTTATTAAATTTCATTATTCTTATCATCAACAATACTTAGCAATTCATCAAAAGAACAATTTAAATTTTTACAAAAACCTTCAAGATATTTATAAGAAATGGACTTTTTACCACATTTTAAAGCTTTGTTAAGATTATAAAAAGTGATATCCATTTCGTTACATAGCCAAGATTTAGTTTTTCCTTGCTTTTTTAAAAGTTTTTCTACGTTTAAAATTATCATTATTAAATACCTCTTTTCAATATTACAATTATACTCGGAAACTCCGTAATAGTAATTGGTTTCAGCAAATATATTTTATAATATTGTACTTACAAGTACTAGCACTTGTAAGTGAGGTTTATAATAGTATTTATATATAAAATTTGAGATTAAATAATTATAAAGTAGAAAATTATTCATGTATTAATTTTCTTATTGAGTCATACAAAAATGGCTTGTATTCTTCAATAGGGAGAGGCTCATTATATAAAATAGAATTAAAACAGGTTGAGCTGACTAATTCTATAATCATATATAAAGTAACATCTGGGTTTTTTAGCTTAATATTTTGCTCTTTTATACCTTTCAAAAACAGTGTGTGTATTCCATCTTCTTCAGATTCTGATTTTTGATAAAGCTTGTTTACAGTTTTGCTATAAACTCCCCATGACAAGTTTTTTGAGATAAATTTTAGCAATATTGTATTTTTAGAAAGCTCATTTATTATATGATTTACAATAAAAATTATTTGGTCATCTAAAGATTGTATATAATTTTTTCTTAATGCATTTACAGCATCTGAAAAAAGCTTTTTAGATTTTTTTTCTATTAAGATATCTCTTAGTTCATATTTGTCTTTAAAATATAAGTAAAATGTGCCTTTAGCTACATTTGACTCATCTACAATTCCTTGAATAGAAGTTTCTTTTAAGCCTTTTTCTGTAAAAAGCTTGAAAGCACTTTCTAATAGTCTATTTTCTTTTTCTGGATCTTTTTCTCTTTTCATATTTTCCTCCATGTATTTAAATATATTATTACATAAAAATAATTATTATACAATATTATAAAATAAAAATGACTATTAGTCAACTTTTTTTGTAAAACATATTGACTATTGGTCATTTTTGTTATATAATCTTAATATAATAAAAGAGCAATAATGAACTGGTCCTAAATTTAATAAAAAATCGATATAATTCGACAAAACGTGATGATAAAGAACCGGTCCCTCTCAACACAGAAAGGATGATAAAAATGCAAAAAATTAGCAACTTTATAGTAAAGCATAACAAATTAATTCTTATTATTGCAATTATTTTGCTTATTCCAGCACTAATTGGATATAAAGCAACAAGAATTAATTATGATATTTTGACATATTTGCCAGATACAATAAAAACAGTACAAGGAGAAGATATTCTTTCAAAAGATTTTAAAACAGGAGCATATTCGATTGTTGTATTGGACAATATGCCTACAAAAGAAATTTTAAAATTAGAAGATAAAATAAAACAAGAAATAGATAATGTGGAGATTTGTGCAAGCATTGCAGATGTTGTAGGAGAGGAGATTCCTATCGAAATGCTACCTGATGAGATAAAAGACAAAGTGTATAAAGATGGCTCAACACTTATGATGGTTACATTTAAAGATGCAATTTCATCTGATGCAACAATGCAATCTATTGAAAAGTTAAGAGAAATAACAGATGAAAGATGCAAAATAAGTGGAATGTCTGCAACATTACTAGACACAAGAAGTTTATCTGAATCTGAGATTTTAATTTATGTAATAATAGCAGTTGCACTTTGTTTAGTTATTTTACAAATTGCACTTGATTCTTATGTAGCACCTATATTATTACTTCTAAATATAGGATTTGCAATACTGTACAATATGGGAACAAATATATTTTTAGGACAGATTTCATATATTACAAAAGCAATAAGTGCGGTTTTACAACTTGGTGTAACAATGGATTTTGCAATATTTTTGTATCATAGCTTTGTTGCAGAAAAAGAAAATACAGAAAATATTAATGAAGCAATGAGTGTTGCAATTTCTAAAACAATGACATCTGTTATAGGAAGTTCTTTAAC
>Ga0247611_10004087_pt1 | contig 20658 bp, 9 predicted proteins | sample 177DNAGHGhighgp2_FD_192422 | JGI IMG/M metagenome (GOLD analysis project Ga0247611, IMG submission 192422) | Sheep rumen microbial communities from Palmerston North, Manawatu-Wanganui, New Zealand - 1770 DNA GHGhigh gp2 | ecosystem: Host-associated > Mammals > Digestive system > Stomach > Rumen ...
TTATTAACGTTAATTTTATCAGAATCTAGTTTGATAATTTCCGTGCTATTAACGTTATATGATAATCCGGTTATTTTCCCTGATTTTGATAAAGTTATTTTATCAGTGTTATTATCTTTTATGTAAAACGTGTCTTTAACAGTTAAATTATCTATATTATCAATAATAATTTTATTAGAATTCTTATAAAAAATATTTATAATGTTATTTTGTATAGTAGTATTAATATAATCAATATTTAAAATTATATTATTATAATTATCTGATTTTAATATTTCTGAATTATTTATTTTATAAATTTTAGCAGTTATATTTCCATTAGCATTTATATTTCCTTCTTTATAAAGTATAATGTTATTTTGATTAGAATTATTTTGAACATATCCAACTATAACATTTCCTGTTGTTGTTAATGAAATGTTTGAGTTTGTTAAATTAATCTGTTCTTCAGGATGAAATTCACCGTGTTGTTCTAATTGATCTAAAACCCATATTTGGTTTACAAGAGAATAATTTTTTTTATCAGATATTTCATCCACAATATTTAAATATCCTTTTTCAATGTTAATTAAATTAGTATTTAAATTATTTGAAATTAAATTGTTTGTTGTAATAATATCAGATATAAGTTCATTAGTTTCAATAGAATTACTTAAATTTTTTATATCAGTATTAATATCAATTATATTATTTCTTAATTTACTTGTTTTTGTTTTCAAATTTAAAACATTTTCATCTAAAGAATTAATGTTATTACTTATTGATTTTGATTCTGGAAAATTAACTTTTAATTTATTACGTTTCATTTATATGTAATATATATTAAATAATCATTAATTCTATTTTTGTAATAAAAAAAAATAAAAATAATTTTTATCAATATTATTTTTTAAATCTTATTTGTAACATATTGAATAAAATAAGCAATTCCAATATTAATATCATACCCTATTGATTCTAAAATTTTAATATATTTTTGATTATTAATTCTTATACATAGAATAATAATATTCTCACAATTATTATTAATATAATAAATATTATATTTAAAATTGCACAATAAAATTTTAATAATTTTTTCATTACAATTATTTAACATACAAAATGTTAACAAATTATTACCATTACCATCAAAAATATTATCATCCATTTTTTTATCGTCAGTAATTTCTTGAATTTTATTTAAAGGTAATCTATGAAGATTATATAATATTTTCATATAAGGTCTATTTTGTCTTATACATATATTTCTAAAAATTTTAAGATTATTTCTTAATAAAGCACAATGAATTGGATATAATCCATATTTATTATTATTATCATTAATTAATTCTGAAAAATGATCTAAACACTTATTAATAACTGCTTGATGTTTATTTGTCAATATTATATAATGTAAAAATGAAATTTCAAAAAAGTCTGTTTGATAATTTGTATTATTAATACGCGTATAATATTTATAATCTAATACGTTTAATTTCAGTAAATCCTCTATATTTTTATAATTGATATTATGAAATATTAACCTTAAAATGTTTTTAATTGTTATATTGTCATTCTTATAATTATACATTTTATATATATTTTTAAATATAATAAAATAATCAAGATTAATTAGTTTATCAAAAAATGGAGATTTCTTAATTTCAAATATATTATTAAGGTTATTAATTATAGTATTTGATTTAATTAAATAATCTACTATCTTATAAAACGTTTCATCAGAAATGTTATTATTATTATATTTTATAATAGTAGTTATAATATCTGCTATTGTTTTTTCATTTAAAATATTAAGATTAACTTTGATATTATTATTTAATACATCAAATAATATATGATAATCATCACAATGATGAATAACAGAATTTATAAATTCATCTTCATTTTCAATTATTATATTTCTAACAGTTAAAATGTTTATTAAATCTTCATATGATAAATAATGATTTTTCAACAAAAATATTACATTTGATATATCAAATATTAAAATATAATGTTTATTTATAAGTTCAATACATTCAGATTTATTAAAATATTTACAAATAATATCTAATAATTCATTATTATTAATTATAATATATTTTTCTGTAAAATAATTAATTAAATTATTACGTTTATAACAACAAATATATTCTAAAAAAGATTTATTTCGTATTTGAAATATTGAAATATAACTATAATGATTTAATAGTTTATCAAAGTAATACTTATTATTCATAAAAATATAATCAATAATTTGATAGCTTTCATTAAAGATATCTCTAATTTGAATTTTTACTTTTTTTAAAAATTTACCATTTATTTGTTTACATAGATTAATAATTTTATCAATATAATCACAAATATATTGTATTGGTAATTCTTTATTAATGTATTTTACAATATTACATTTAATATATTTAATAATAACAAAATTAAATTTATTTGTTGATATTACATCAAATTTATTTACATATAATGTCAATATTTTATTTTTTAATAACTCAATAATATTATCATTATCAATATTCATAAAAATTTCAATATTTAATATATCATTAAATTTATCTGCTGTTATAAAAGAAGTTAATGTAAAACTCATTTTAAAAAATAAAAACTTAAATTAAATGTATATAAAATTAACTTTTAAAGTTCATATTATTATTTATAATAGACTTATTAATTTAATTTTTCATTTTTTAGATATATTTTAATAAATTTAGAATTTTAATAAATATAAATATTAAAGTTTTATATGTTTTAAAAAAATATATAATTGTCATAATTAAATTTTAAAATTATTTTTAAAAACATTTATAAATTTTATTATTTTATATAATAAAAATATAAATGAAATATATTATAATTTTTATAATTTGTTTTATAATAATATTATTATTATGTATAATTAAAATGATAAAAAGAAATTGTAAATATTATTATTTTGACAATAATGCAACAACAACTTATATAAAACCTGAAATTAAAACTGAAATTATTGAATGGATTGCTTGTGGTAATCCTTCTTGTACTTTATACAAATTTGGGCAAGAAGCAGGAGAACAAAACTTTAAAGCACGTCAAATAATCGCCGATGATTTACAAGTTGATCCAACCGAGATTTATTTCACTGCTAATGCTACTGAAGCTAATAATATTGCTATTCAATCTATTATTAATTATTATTTAAATAAAGATAACGAAAAATATACAATAATGTGTTCAAACATTGAACATCCTTCAGTATTAGAAATTTTTAAGCATTACATTAATCATCCAAGGTTAAACGTTGTTTTTATACCAGTTGATACAAATAAACAATCTGATTATTATGGTTCAGTTAATCCTTATCAGTTAAAAGATTTAATTTCAAGTCAACAATATAAAACTATCCTTATAAGTGTTATGTTTGCTAACAATGAAACTGGTGCTATTAATCCTATAAAGTCAATTGGTGAATTATGTAAACAAAATAACGTTATTTTTCATTGTGATGCTACACAGGCGATTGGTAAGTTTGTTATTCATCCTGAAGAATTAGGTGTTCATGCTTTAAGTTTTTCAGGTCATAAAATCCACGCGCCTAAAGGTGTTGGCGCTTTATATTTAAAGAATGAAATAATTTTAAATAACAGTAAAGTTAATAAGTGTGATATTAAAACTAAAGACCTTCATGGTGTTTGTTATGGTGGAGAACAAACAATTATAAGGCCTGGAACTGAAAACGTTGCTTTTAATACAGCTTTAGCAATGGCTTTAACAGAAATTCATGAATCTAGAAAATTAAAGAATGATAAATTAAAAGAAATGAAGGAATATTTATTTGAAAATCTTGAAAAAATAGGATGTGAAGTTATTAATCCTAAACATTCTTTACCTAATACTTTACTAGTTATTGTTAATGGCATAAATTGTTGTAATAAAGTATTTGCACGATACTTAGCAACTAATTATAATGTTTGTGTTGGTACAAGTTCAGCATGTCAAACTTCAAAAATTAATTCCCACGTTGTTGAAGCAATGAAAATTCCAGAAAAACAAAGAGAACATATAATAAGAATTTCAATGTCTGATTATAATACAATGGATGAATGTAAATATTTAATAGAAGCAATTAGAAGAAGTATACAAGAATATGATAAATAAAAGATATAATAAAATGAATGTAAAATAAGTTTTTTAAGTTTAAGTAATAAATTATTTTTAATAATAAGTTTATTAAAAATATAACTTAATATTATGAATAATATTGAATATACTTTAATATTTGATGAAACTTTTATTATAAAATTTTTTAAAACTTTGTTTAAAATTTTGTTTAAAACTTTGATTAAAACTTTTTAAGAAAAGTTTTAATAATAAAATTTCTTTAAATAAGAAAATATTTAAAAATATTTTAAAATTAAAAATAATATTAATATGAATAACATTAATTTAATAAAAAAATTGATTTTTTTATTATTTTTACAAAAAATATAATAAAATAAATTTAATTATATTATGATTAATTTAAATTAAACAATATTAATTAATAAATTTTCATTTTTAATTAAATATTTATTTTTTATTTAAATTTTCCATAACTGTAATGTTGTGAATGTATCCACTTATAAAGAGGTAAATAAGTATTTGCATATAATTTTGGAATAACTGGTTCAATAATAATTTTTGGTAATATTTTTATTGGATTATTATTTAAATAAGATATTTTTGAAATATATTTATTATGTTCAGATTCAAGAATTTTATATAATTTATCATAAGTAAAAATAATATCTTTTTCATCAGTATCTTTATCACATATCATCTCATAATTTAATTTATTTATTTTATCATATACTTCAATAACTAAATACATTTTATCGTCAATTGTAATTTCTTTTAAACTTATTATATCATAATATTTAAAAATTTGTATAATAATATATTTACAAGAATATCCAACACGTAAACTAAAATTATAAATATCTTCTCTAAATGTTTTAGTTAAATATAAATTACCTTTTTGTTTATAATTTTTTAATGCTTCATCTCTAAATGTTTTTGAATAATCTTCTAATATAATATTATAGTTCATTTTTATAATAAATTTATATAATATATTATATTAATAATAAATAATATTATAATTTTAATATTTTATATATTAATATTAAAAATATAAATAATAATTTATTCATTTTTTAAATAAAATTGTTTAAAATTTGTTAATTAATATTTATGATATTTTTTTAAATAATATTTCTAAATTTAATTTAATAATATCCATTTACTGTTTTCAATATTATTATCAATTTTATTAAACATTAAGGCGGCCAAGTTAAAATTATATATTTTTTATAAGTTCCGTCATACAATATTAATTTTTATTAAACATTAAGGCGGTCAAATTAAAATTATATATTTTTTATAAGTTCCGCCTCCAATATTAATTTTTATTAAACATTAAGGCGGTCAAATTAAAATTATATATTTTTTATAAGTTCCGCCATACAATATTAATTTTTATTAAACATTAAGGCTATCAAGTTAAAAGTATATTTTTTATAAGTTCAGCCAACAATATTAATTTTTATTAAACATTAAGGCTATCAAGTTAAAAGTATATTTTTTATAAGTTCAGCCAACAATATTAATTTTTATTAAACATTAAGGCGGTCAAGTTAAAAACAAATATTTTTATAAGTTCAGCCAACAATATTAATTTTTATTAAACATTAAGGCTATCAAGTTAAAAGTATATTTTTTATAAGTTCCGCCAACAATATTAATTTTTATTAAACATTAAGGCTATCAAGTTAAAAGTATATTTTTTATAAGTTCCGCCAACAATATTAATTTTTATTAAACATTAAGGCAGTTAAATTTAAAAATAAATTTTTTTAAAGTTAACTATACTTTAAATAAAATTGTTAAATAAACTTTATTTCTTTAAAAAACATAAATAATTTTATAATTAATGTAATCTATAAACCATAATAAAGTATTAATATACATTAATATATTTAAAAGTTTAATTAAAAATATAAAATAAATTTAATTCAATTTTAAATCTAATTACAATAATATTTAAAATGAATATTTTAATTTATATTTTTGTTAATTATTGATTTTTTGATTTAAAAAAAAATAAAAAATTAATAATATTATTTTATAGAAATAATATTTAATGTCATTAAACAGTAATTATTTTAATATTCCATTTGAAACACCAATTTATCCTTTTAAAAATTCATCATATGTTTATAAAAAACATAGAATAACATATATTTATTCAAACAAATCTTTATATTCTGGATGTATGATTAAAGTAAATCAAGGAATGTATAATAATATACAATCAGGGTTAGCGCATTTATTTGAACATATGATTTTTGAATTAACACCAGAAAATAAAGACTTTTTTGAATTAGTTAAACAATATAATGGTAATTATAATGGAGCTACATCATCATATATAACTTCTTATTATTTTAAAGTAATGAATAAGGATAAATCAACATTTGAACATATTTTAAAATTATACTTTGATATGTTTGTTAATGTATCAGCATTAAATTATCCAGATAAAGTAGAAGGTGTTATTAATATAGTTAAAAATGAAATAAACATGTTAAAATTTAATGTTCAAAATAAATTAGTAGATTTAATATATTTAGATGATCCAAAATTTGTAGATTCAATTATTCCATTAAATAATTTTGATGAAAACACTATTAAAATATTAAAAAATTTTCAAAATGAATTTTATAAAAATATTGACATTTTAATTTTTCATAATATTGATAAAAATTATGAAATTCCAATGTTTGAAAATTTAAATAAAATATTTAATCCTAATGTGCCTATTAAACAAAATAACGTTAAATTACCTGATTTAAAGAAAAATATTGTAAAATACATTAATTTACTTGATCATAATAACATAAAAATTGTTTATAATATTCCATTAAATAATAATACTAAAAATATTATACCATTATTTTTAACAATTTTAGACAGATACTTTAGAGAATATTTATATATTAACTTTAAACTTGAAGTTAGTAATGAATATTTTATTGAATTAAATATTAGCTTTATAACAAATGATACTTATATTATTATACTTTATTTACAAGTTTTAGATTTAATAAAAAAATTTAATGAAGATGAATATAAATATTTTATTTTTAAACAAATAATAGATGCTTTATATTCAGACCCATTATTATCTTCTAACAAAATTGAAAATGACCTTGAACAAATTGTATTAAATTTTAGAAACGAAATTCCTTATATTTATGAAATTCCTAAAATAAATCCTGAAGAAGCCTGGAATGAATTAATGACTTATTTAGACATTCACAATTCACAAATAATTATAAATAATCCTGATAAAAAATATAATACAATTTATAAAGATATGAATTATGATATAATTAGTATAAATAATTTATTAAAAGATATTTATAAAAACAATGAATATCAAAATGAAAATAATTTTGACTTTAAAAAGTATTTAAAAAATAAAGATTTAAAACAATTTAATGATTTTGATAAAGAGATAAATAGAGAATTAAACCAGTTTATTAATCCTGAAAATAAAACTAATAATAAAACTGAATTAAAAACTGAAATTAAAACTGATAATAAAACTGAATTTAATCCTATTATTAATCCAAAATTTAATCCAGAATTTAATCCTATTATTAAATCAGAATTTAATCCAGAAATTAATCCTATTATTAAATCAGAATTTAATCCAAGATTTAGTCCTAATATTAAACAAGAAATTAATCCAGGATTTAATCCTAATATTAAACAAGAATTTAATCCAAGATTTAATCCTAATATTAAACAAGAAATTAATCCAGGATTTAATCCTAATATTAAACCAGAAATTAATTTAGAAATTAATCCTATTATTAATCCAGAATTTAATCCAGAATTTAAACCTATTATTAATTCAGAAATTAATCCTATTATTAATCCAGAATTTAAACCTATTATTAATCCTATTATTAAACCAGAAATTAATCCAGATTTTAAACCTGAATTTAATCCTATTATTAATCCAGAAATTAATCAAAATAAACCAAATAATTCAATAAATTATTATTTAGGAGGTTTTAATAACGTTTCTACAGATAACGTTTCTATAAATAACGTTTCTATAGATAATTATCCTAAAAATATGTTATTTAAATCCCCAATTAAACTGTTAAAACCTTATCAAATTCCTAATATTCAATTAAATAAACGTTATGAAATAAATAATTATGCAATTGAATTTAAATTTAATAATATTCATTATGATTATTTATTATTTTTGGCATTTATGGAAAAAGTAAATAATTATTTTGAAGATAAATATTATGGTTCAATTGAAGAATATAGTTATAATTATAATTCATTACAACTTCAAATTAGAGATTTTTCACGAGATCAAGAAAAAAATCTTAAAGTTATTTTAAAATATTTATATGAATATGAATATTCTATTCAAGAAATTCAAAAATATTATATTAAACAACTTAATAATATTTCAGGAATACTTCAAAATGTTAAAGATAGTTTTGTTAGTATTATTAATACAGAATATTATAAGTATACTATTTTTGACGTATTAAAAGAAACAAAAATAAACCCATCTAAATTTAAGCATCATATTGATGTTAATAAAATTAGATATACAAAAAATACTTTACAAAATATTAAAATGTATCTTGAAAGTATTCTAAAGTATCCTTATAAAAATCATATTATAATAAAAGAAGATATACATTTACCATTAACAAGAATATTTTATACTTTTGATAAAAATAGCATGTTAGTTAAACAATTAGCACAAAAATTGTTATATGAAAAAAATCATATTTATCATTTAATGTATAGATTTATTATTGTATCTTATTTAAATAGAATATTTTTTGATATTTTTAGAACACAAAAACAATATTCTTATGTTTCATATATGGGTAATAACGTTTATAAGGATGATAATGTTATTTATTATGATATAAATTATGCTATGATAATAGATGAATCAAAGTATAATTTAGAAATAATAGGATCAGAAATAAACGATTTTATTTATAATACGTCAATAAAATATTTACAAGAAATTACACAAGAACAAATTAATTCTTTCTTAAATGATTTCAAAGTTCATTATTTAGATGATTCACCATTTAACCAATTACAAGTTAAAGATAAAGATATTAAAGAATTAAATAAAATACAAAAAATAACTAAATATCATATTATGAAATATTATTTAAAGTATATTTCTAATAAAAATAATACAAATATGAATACTTTTATTTTTAAACATATGAATGAAAAATATAAAAATTTAAATTCTACTTTTATGATTTAAATTTTTACAAATATTATTAATAATATTATTAAATAATATTATTTAAAAATAAATGCTAATTAAAACATTATTTTTTAAATGTTAATATATTATATATTTTTTATTAAACTTTTAATAAAAATTTTTAATATTAACTTTTTAAATATAATAATAAAAATATAGAAAAAGCTTTTATTACTTTTAAAATCAATTTTATTTCCAATATATAATTTTGGTTATTATTTTTTAAATAGATTTAATCCAAAATATTTAACTTTCTAATTAAACCTTTGACTTAATTAAAAAAATAAAATTATAATATATAAAAAATATTTTCAACCTTTATCCTTTAGATAAAGTTCACCTTCAATATATAATTAATGTAATTATTTTTAACTTATTTGACATTCTGTCAAATAAGTTAAAAAGTTTTAATTATTCTTTTCCAAGATTTAAAACTGCTTATGCCTAAAAGGCCTATATAGTTTTAAAGTTTTTAAAATATTATTAGGCTTGGTCTAATAATATTTTAAAATAATAAAAATTTTGTATAAAAAAATATTTTCATTCTTTGGATAAAGAATGAAAATATTTTAAAAACTTTTTAATTTATTTACCCTTTTAGATAATAAGTTAAAAATGATAAAAGTTATTATATCTTTTAGATCAAATTTAACTTGTAAAATATATAATTTCATTTATTAAAATTTTTAAAATATATAAAAATAAAAATTTATTAAAAAATATTTTTAATATTAAAAATATTTAAATTATTTTTATTCAATCAATTTAAATTTTTATAAAACATTTTTAAAAACATTTTTATAAAAATTGTTTTATTACATTCATTAAATCTTTCTCCATTGACAATATTAAGCAATATTTTATATTTTCTTTATTAAAAATAGTTTCATTTACAAATAATGAAATATTTAAATTATTCTTTTGTAAACTATTTATTAACTCAGCTTTATTATATTTATATATCTTATATAAATTATTTTGTAAATGTTTTGCTCTATCAATATATTTATCAAATGAATATCTATCTTTATGTTCTTGTTCATAAATTGTATGTATATATTTTACGTTATAATTTTGTAAAGTTTTTATTAAATTATTATATGTTTCTTTAAATATTTTTATATATTCATTTAAACCTACCGTTCTATAATAAAAATATATTTCTTTTAATATCTTGTATAAAGATTTTTTATACAATATAGATTGCTGTATAATCTTATATTTTTGTTCTATTTTTTCAATAGTATCTATAATTCTGTTGTTAAGTTGATTAAAAAGTTGGTTATTAAATATATTAGACATAATTTTTTCATCTGATAAAATTTTATATAACACGTTATTATTTAAAATTTCATAATTTGGGAAAAAACAGTAAAATAATTTATGTATGTTATATTTTAATTTAGTTTCATTATCGTTATAATAAAATATTAAGAAGTATAAAGATGTATTTATATAATCTTCAATATTATTATTAGAAAGTAATTTTATTGGTGAATCTAAATAATCAATTGTTTTATCATATGTAATAGTTAATTCAAGTTTTCTTTTACTTTTAATAACTTTATTATCTTTCATAGTAATAGGAATTATATTATTATCAATAATTTGAATATTGAAATTTGGATATAACTTATTAAAGTTTGTTAATGCATCATTATGAATTTTTAATATTTCATTCATACTATTAATATAATTATCTATATCTATATTTAAATGATTATGATTAACATCTTTAAAGAAGTCTGATACCATAAACATAGTATTAGAAATTATTGCATTATAATTATCAATAAAGAATTTAGAAATATACAAAGTAGAAATATATTTTGTATATTGTTTTTCAGTAATAATACCGAAAGCATACTTTTTTCTATGAACATCCATTTTAGATTCATTTCCTGGTTTTGTCTTTAATTCCATTAAACGTGCAAAGTTAAGAAACTTATATTGATATTCTGAAGGAATATATTCTTTAGTTATTTTAACGCAATTAGAATAACTTAATTGTTCTGCACAAGGATCAAACGCTTGTGCATCAGAATGATTATATCGTGCTGGTGTTAATCCTTGTTCTCTTAACCATTGGAAATATAACGGGTTAGTCGTTGTTTTAGTTATCTTTAAATCACTCCAATTAAACATAGTATGACACTTAGGACACCACATATGATCACAACCACCATTTTTTTCAATTGGTTCTTCACATTTAGGACAATTTTTAATTTTTTCATTTAAATAATTAACCATATCAATATCTTCTTGTTTACAAGTATGAAGTTGTTTTTGTTCTTCAGTATAAGATTTAAATTTAGGGTTATCTTCTTCAAATACTTTATCTTCTTCAAATCTTTCTATTTTTTTTGGAAAAATTTCTTTTCTACATTTTGAACAAAAAATATTTTTACATTCATTACAAATTAATTGACTTTTAAACTTGTAAAGATGACCTTTACAACCATCTTTTTCACATTTACAAGTTTTTCGTCGTTGTTGTTTTTTAATTTTATTTATATTTTGATTTGCTTGTTCTCCAATTTTGATTCTAATTATATATATTAAAATCTCTATACATTTATATGTATTATAATTAGAATCTAAATATTTAAATAATTGTTTAAATCCATCTGGATCATTATAATATTTGTTAGAATTATAATAAATACCATAATAATTTTGAACAATCATTTGATTATAATCAAATATATATTTATTCTCTATAAAAATGTCTCTATTGTTTTGAATATAATTATAAAAAATATAAATATCATATAATGAATTATGATTATATACATTAAATATTGATGTGAATAAATTAAAAGTAATATAATCTTTTACTAAAGGATAAATATTTATTAAATTTTGTAATTTATCAGCAGGTATTTCTGAGATATATCTATTATTATTATAACTATTTTCATATACAAATTTATAGTCATTATATTTTATATTATTATCTATTAAAATTCTATATACATTATCAATATTTTTACAAAAATTAGCTTTATCAATAAAAGGCTGTAAATATTGTTGTTTATCAATAATTGAACAAATTTCTGCATAATTTGGTTTTAACTTATCATTAATAAAATTTAAAGGAAAAGTATTATAAATATATGAAAAATTCCATCCTTTTTTACAATTTGGACAAGAATATGCTATTTTTTCCATCAATAACCATCTTTGAGCACAATCTTGACAAAATTTAATTTGACAAAAAGGACAACAAACTTGTTCTTTTACATTTTTAGTGTCAAGACAAATAATACAATTAAAATTTTCAGCCATATAAAACTATTAAATTATATAATTATTAATATACTTTTAATATTATTATTCTTATTATTTCATTTTTTAATATAATATATTATAATTTTATTAGAAAAGTTTTATTAGAAAAGTTTTATTAGAAAGAATATTTTTAATGAAAATATAAAAGATGTTTAATTTTGAAAATATTAAATGTATTATTTTTATTAAAAATATGTAAAAGCAATTAAATTATTTAGATTAAAATATTTTAATAAATTTTGTTATTATTAAAATTTTAACTAATTATATTAAAATTTTGAAAAATTTTAATTAAAATAATTTTTTATATTAAAAATTGTAAAAAAAAATGTATTTTTTATTAAATTATAATAAAATTACATCTTAGATGTAGAACTTATAAAAATATTTGTTTTTAACTAGACCGCCAGATTAATAAAATTGATATTATTAATTTTGGCGGAACTTATAAAAATATTTATTTTTAACTTGATCGCCTTAAAGATTAATAAAAAGTATATTATTAATTTTGGCGGAACTTATAAAAAAATATTTTTAACTTGGCTGCCTTAAAGATTAATAAAAAGTATATTATTATTTTTGGCGGAACTTATAAAAATATTTGTTTTTAACTTGACCGCCTTAAAGATTAATAAAATTGATATTATTAATTTTGGCGGAACTTATAAAAATATTTGTTTTTAACTTGACCGCCTTAAAGATTAATAAAAAATATATTATTAATTTTGGCGGAACTTATAAAAATATTTGTTTTTAACTTGACCGCCTTAAAGATTAATAAAATTGATATTATTAATTTTGGCGGAACTTATAAAAATATTTGTTTTTAACTTGACCGCCTTAAAGATTAATGAAATTAATATTATACTTTTGGCGGAACTTATAAAAAACTGTATTTTTATTTATCAAAAATATAAATATGTTAATATTTAAGCTTTAATAAAATTATATTTTTAAATTATCATAATAAATTATTATTATATATATATTTTTATAAATTTTAGTCAAAAAACTATTAAAATATTATTAATTAAAATCAATAATTTTATATAACTATTATTAAAAAATTCATAAAAATTAATAATAATAGTAATATTTTATTTATATTTTTATTTAAAATAAAGATATAATAATATATATTATAAAAAATGAAAATTTAAAAAATGAAAAAAATTTATATTAATAACAATATATGATAAAATTAAATATAAACACCTTATAGAATGAGTGTTTCATTTATTGATAAAACAGATAAAGATGAATATGTAAATAAAGTATATCAAATTTATAATTCAGATGAATATATAAGAACTCTTAAAGAATCTAATTATACAGAAGATGAAATTAAGACTTTTTTAAAGGACATAAAAAATATTAGTAGTGAATGTTTTGATAATTTGAACAATCAACAATCAAGACTTTTAAAATTAGTGTTAAATAATGATGGACATCCATTAAATAGTAAAGTTAATTTAACAGATTATAATATAAAAAATGAACCATTAACTTATAATGAAAAAGATATTCCTAAACAAGATTCACCAGATATAAATATTAATATGTCAAACCTTAAATCACAAAAATATATATTATCTAGCTTATCCCAAACTGATTATAATAATACATTTTCTTTTTCAATAACAGATTAATAATATTTTTTAATTCATTAAAAAATATTTGTTTATTTTTAGATGTATTAATAAATAATTTATAATTTTGACTATTTTTTAATTTTAATTTTAAGTAATTTTAATTAAATTAATATTTAATAAATTAAATTAAAAATGTTCTTTGATTAGTTTTAAATAAAATTTTTAAATTAATTTTAAATTAATAATTTTTATTTAAAAAATTTTTATTTAAATTTTAATATTTATTTAATAATAATTATTGATTTCTTTATAAATAATTTAAAATAAATAGTTTAATTTAAAATAGAGTATTTTTAAAATTATTAATTTATAAGTTTTTAAATATATTTTTATGAATGTATCTTTTAATATTATTAAACTTATATTTTATAATTAACTTTAAATTAATTGTAAATTATCAAAAAAATTATCAGTTAAATTATCAGTTAAATTATCAGTTAAATTATCAGTTAAATTATCAGTTAAATTATCAGTTAAATTATCAAAAAATTATCAATTTAATTATCAAAAAAATTATCAATTTAATTATCAAATAAATTATCAAAAAATTATCAAAAAATTATCAGTTAAATTACCAAATTAAATTACCAATTTAAATTACCCAGTTTAAATTTCCAAGTTTAAATTACCAAATTAAATTACCAAATTAAATTACCAAATTAAATTACCAATTTAAATTACCAATTTAAATTACCCAGTTTAAATTTCCAAGTTTAAATTACCAAATTAAATTACCCAGTTTAAATTATCAAATTAAATTATCATTATTTTTTCATTAAATTAATAATAAAAATAATCTTAATAATAAAAAAATCAATAAAAAATCTTTTAAAAATTTTTTAATAAATAAAAAATAAATAAAAACATAAATTATAATATTTTATTATAATGTCCAAACGTTTATTACCACAACATAATAAACAATTTACATCGTTTAATAGTAATCCTGATTTTAATCAAACTATTAACCAAATTAATACTTTAAATAATAATAAAACTGATAATTTAATTAGACAAAACATTTTAAATCCATCAATTTATAATAATTCTGAAGAACAATTTATTAATGCAAATAATAAGTATACACAAGATAAATTAAACTATTTAAACGAACATAAAAAGCAATATGTTGATCAAGTAGATGAAGAAGATTTATATAATCCTTTTATTGAATATGATAAACAGCGAAATTTAATACAAAATAAGTTAATACAATTCTATGATTATTATGTTGAAATTAATAGTAGAAATCGAGAAAAAGATATTAAAATTAATATAGAAACAGAATATAATTTAGAATCTAATCCATTACAATTAACAAAAGATTCTAATAAAGTTTATTTAAACGTTTCAACAGATGAATTAAAACAAGATGATAAAATTATGATACAAGGAATATCAGTGCCAACTTATACAATTCAATATTCAATATTAGAACCATCAAATAATACTTTAATTTTTAAAGAAGGTACAAAATATGCAATGATTAAATTTAATCACGGTTTAAATAATTTAAGTAAAACAGAATATTATTGTTCAATAGAAAATTTAACAAATCCACCAAATAATACTTATATTGGAAATATTCCATTAACTTTTATAAACAGTACACATAAAATAATTTTATCAATTTCAGAAGATTTAATTTTTAATGATGGAGAACAAGATTATCCCGCTGTTTATTCACCAGATAGATTTTATATAGATTTTCCTTATAAATATATTCCTGGAACAATAGAAGAAGGAACAATAAATTCATCAATGACAAGAAACTTTAATTTAAAAATGTTTTATATTAATAGTATTCCAATTTATGAATTAAACGCAGGTTATCCACAAACAGAATATCAACAAAATATGTATTATAATATAAATGTTGATGAAAATAATAAGTATTACATTAATATTAATACAAAAGCAACTTGGTTATCAGACAATAATACTTTAAATATTGGTGGAGATAATGTTAAAATAATAAAAATAAAAAATATTGAATATAATGACGCAAAACCAAACTGTTATACAATAAAATTACCAAGATCGTTTAAAAATATTATAAAAGTAGAAATTGTAGGGTCAGAATTTCCAAATATTGAAAATAACGTTTATAAAATTAAAAATGATGAATATGATAGTAATGATTTCTTATCACAAGAATACTTTCAGAATAATAAGTTATATTGGCAGAATTATCTTGACGGTCCAGATTATACTTATTCTATAGAAATCCCACCAGGTAAATATACGCCTGAAAAATTAAAAGAAACGATTGAAAAGTTAGTTTATGACCTTCCAAGAGTTTACTATTTAAAACAGCAATACGTTGACCAAGATTATACTATTCATAACGTTATGAATGTTGATTTTGATGTAAACCAAAATAAATCTACTTTTAAAATGTTTACTGAATATATTTTTATACACGCTATTAAAGGTTTATTTTATGTTCATAATGAAAAAGAAACAAGAACACAACAATTTATTAGAATTAAAAATAAAAAAGATTTACCGAAAGGACAATTAAGAGAGCAATCTAACCCTTTATTTTTATTAATTGAATGTCAAGACTACGATAAAAACGTTAATAATACTTATAATAGAAAAAATGGTGAAGAAATTGTTAGAGGCGATACTTTTGAAATTGTTGATATAGAAAATTATATGAATATTCCAGGACGATTAATTAATGGAGTACATGAAATGTATAAAACACCTGATAAAATGTATGATTATGTTATTGATAACAATAAAGAAAATCAGGATAATAATCAGAATTCAAATGAATTCAATTCAGATAATTTAAAAGAAATTATTTTAGATCCACCTTTAAATTATTTAGATTATTTTATGATTAAACTACCTGATGTAGATATTTTAGATAAATATGTTCCTGATACTGTTGAAGAAAATAATGAAGGTGGTGTTTTTATCGGTAAATTACAACTTAAATTTAGATTATTATTTAATACTAACGATAATATTGGTAAAATGTTAGGATTTTCTAATATTGGTCAACAAAATTCTATTACTGAATGGGGATATGAAATTAATAATCAACAACCTTATAAATCTAATACAGATATTGACATAACTAATAACGTAGAAACATATTTAAATTTTAATGGTGAAAATTATATAAATATAGTTTGTTCTGAATTTCCTGTTTTTGAAAATATTATTGGAATTGATAATATTTTTGCCAAAATTCTTATATCAGAAGATTTTAATAAAGTTTGTTATAATACTTTTATTAATAACGTTAAATATTTCTTGACTCCAATTAATGAAATAAATTCATTGACTTTCAGATTTTATAATTCTCGAAATATGCTTTGTAATTTTGGTAACGTTAATCATTCTTTTGTTATTAAAATTACTACTCTTAATGCTTCTCAGTTAAGAACTAATTTAAGTAGTTATACTGGAACGCAAATATAAATTATAGGCTTTCAGCCGATAATTTATATTTGCATTGAAGCCAAACCTTTTAGATTTGGCTGAAACACAAATTTAAACAATTAGCAAAAGGCTAATTGATTAAATTTGTATTGAAGATAAAATTTACTTTGTAAAATTTATCTGAAACACAAATATAAATTATATAGTTAAGGTTTATATAATTTACATTAAAATTATTTACATTAAAATTAACATTTTTTATAAAAAATTTTACAAAAGTAAATTTTTAATTAAAATATAACTTTAATAAGTATTTGTATAATTTTAAAATACATTATAAAGTATATTTTATTAATTTTTAAAATAATTCAAAAATGTTAATTTTAATTAAAAATATTTTGTAGTGAACTAATTAATGGATATTATGATTTCAGAATCAAAATTTGAGGAAATCCTATTCAGAAAGTAATTTGAAAAAGTTGATGCTATCTAAATTCATGCAGAACATTTAAATTTATATCTTGTTCTTTCAAATCGTGATAATAATTATTCTTTTATTCAGTTCTCCTCAATTATTTAGAATCTTATCAGAACATTACAATTTAAAAATAATTATTATTTAAAAATAATATTGTTTATATTTTTTAAATTTTAACTTAAAAAAATTATTATAATATATTTAATAATAAATTAATGAAAATTTAAAATTTTTAGGCGAAATGCCTAACTATTTTAAATTTTTTAAAATATATGATATAAATAATAATTTAAAAAAAATATAATTTTATTATTTTCATTCATAAAACAAAATTAATTAAAATTTTAAATAGATATTTTAATATAATTTACAATAAAATTTATAAGATTATTTTTTAAATAAACTTTTATTATAATATTATTTAAAATGTATAATTGTTATTATTTTAACGTTTATAATAATTTAAATATATTAAAGCATTTAAAATATTTTAAAAATAAATTGTTATAAATCAATTATTATTCATAATAATTTTAAAATTTTTAATAGTATACTTTAAATCTTTTTACATAGTTAACATTAAATATTAATTTTTATTATTTTTTAATTAAGGTTTTATATTATACTTTTTAATTTGTTATTAAATTCTAATTTTTTATATTTTAATATTAATTTTGATTATTAATTTTAATTATTAGTATTTTTAGTATTTGATTTTTAATAAAAAATTAAAAATTTATTTGAAATTTATTTTTTATTTTTTTATAATAAATCAAAAATAATAAATTAAAAATAATAAAACAAAAATAATAAATCAAAAATAATAAATCAAAAATAATAAATCAAAAATAATAAATCATTATTATAAATAATTATTAAAAAAATGAAAATTAATATTAATATTATTATTAATATTAAGAATATTATAATTTTAAAATGGATTATACTGGTATTTCAACTGAAATTATTATTTGGATTAAAAAATGGTTTTTTAATAAATCAGGACCGGCAGTTATAGGTATTTCTGGTGGAAAAGATAGTACTGTTTGTGCTGCTTTATTAGTTAAAGCCCTAGGAAAAGATAGAGTAATTGGAGTTATGATGCCTAATGGAGAACAAAAAGATATTGATGATTCTAAAAAAGTATGTGAATTACTTGGGATTAAATCGTTTACTATTAATATTGGTGAAATGTATAATTCATTAAATTCAGAAATTATTAAAAACGTTAAAGAACCAGAATTTGAGAAAAAATATGTTATTCATACAATTGGAGATAATACTAATTATATAATTAATAATCCTTTATATTCAACAAATACGCCTGCGCGGTGTAGAATGACTGTTTTATATGGAATTGCTGCTTTGTATAATGGTTTTGTAGTAAATACTTGTAATTTATCTGAAGATTGGATTGGATATTCTACAAAATGGGGTGATGCGGTTGGTGATTTTTCAATATTAAATAAACTAACAAAATCAGAAGTTGTAGGATTAGGTGATTATCTTGGATTGCCTTATGAATTAACGCATAAAATACCTTCTGATGGAATGTGTGGATTATCTGATGAAGATAAACTTGGATTTACTTATGATGATTTAGATAAATATATAAGAAGCTTACCAGAATATAATATTACTGGTGAAAAGTATGATTTAACACTTTCTAAAGAAATTATTGAAAAAATAGACAGAATGCATAATCATCCAAATACAAAAAAGAAATGTATAATTCTTGATTCACCTTTAGAATATCCTACTGCTTTTTAATTATTAAATAATTATTTTTAAGTTTTTTTAAAAATAAATGTAAAATTATATATAATAATTTAATTATTAGTTGGTTTAAATAATATTAGTTTAGTTATTATATTTTATAAAAATATTATTTTTATTTATACTTTCATAAATATATTAATAATTATGAATAAAATTGTTTAATATGTAATATAAAAATGAAAAAGTTTGCTTGAAAGTTTGATTGAAAGTTTGCTTGAAAGTTTGCTTGAAAGTTTGCTTGAAAGTTTGCTTGAAAGTTTGCTTGAAAGTCTGCTTGAAAGTTTGCTTGAAAGTCTGTTTGAAAGTTTGATTGAAAGTCTGTTTGAAAGTCTGCTTGAAAGTTTGATTGAAAGTTTGATTGAAAGTTTGCTTGAAAGTTTGCTTGAAGGTTTGCTTGAAAGTTTACTTGAAAGTTTGCTTGAAAGTTTGATTGAAAGTTTGATTTAAAGTTTGATTGAAAGTTTGCTTGAAAGTTTGCTTGAAAGTTTGATTGAAAGTTTGCTTGAAAGTTTGCTTGAAAGTTTGTTTGAAAGTTTGATTGAAAGTTTGATTGAAAGTTTGCTTGAAAGTTTGCTTGAAAGTTTGTTTGAAAGTTTGATTGAAAGTTTGATTGAAGTTTGCTTGAAAGTTTGATTGAAAATTTGATTGAAAATTTGATTGAAAGTTTGATTGAAAGTTTGATTGAAAGTTTGCTTGAAAGTTTGATTGAAGTT
>Ga0247611_10004088_pt1 | contig 20652 bp, 16 predicted proteins | sample 177DNAGHGhighgp2_FD_192422 | JGI IMG/M metagenome (GOLD analysis project Ga0247611, IMG submission 192422) | Sheep rumen microbial communities from Palmerston North, Manawatu-Wanganui, New Zealand - 1770 DNA GHGhigh gp2 | ecosystem: Host-associated > Mammals > Digestive system > Stomach > Rumen...
AGCACAAATCGTTTCTTTTTGTTATAAGTAGGGCTTACTTTAGACAAAATTTGCTTAAATTACGCGCGAAATGATGAACAAACTCCTTACTTTCGAAAAAAAAGAGTACCTTTGCAAGGTAAAAAGAGAATATATATAGGATGGAATTAAAGACTCTGATAGCGGAATGCACAGCATACGATTTCAAGGTGATGCTTGAAGAGAAGAAACCTAAGAGTTGGTTGAAGAGTGTTAGCGCTTTTGCCAATGGCTTGGGTGGTTCCCTTTTCTTTGGTATCGATAATGATGGGATCATCTTCGCTTCCACCGACACTCCCAATGTCGGAGACCATGACGGAGATATGTCGGAGAGGAAACTCACTGAGCGTCAGCATAAAATACTCAATCTCATCAAAGAGTCTCCGACAATTACTGGCAAACAAATGTCGGAGACTTTGTCGGTGAGTCAACGCACTATCGAACGTGACCTTTCAGCTTTGCAGAAGAAAGGTATTCTGAAGCGTGAGGGTAAGGATAATGATGGGGTGTGGGTGGTGCTTGAAAAAAAAGACTAGATATTTGCTTTTAAGAAGATTAGCTATAGATAAAACAATAAAGTATGAGCATAAGATCGCCATATTATCTAGTGTGCTTATTTGGCAATTAGGGAGTTAATATGAAACAAGCAGATGCACAGGTGGAACTTAAAGTTTATGGTTCGATACCATCGTCTGCTACAAAAAATTAGAAGGAGTTATAGCGCAAGTGATACCACCTCTTCCCATTCCGAACAGAGAAGTTAAGTCTTGCAACGCCGATGGTACTGCATATATTTGTGGGAGAGTAGGACGCTCCTAAGTATTCAGAAGGTGTGTGATGCTGGATACACGATATAAAGAAGCCAAGGAAATTAAATTTAAATTTTTACATGATTATGAACGTAAAGAATTTTGCAAGTAAGAAAGTGTAGGCAGTTAAATCTTTTTTTCAAAAGAAGATACTACCTACACTCAAGTACTCCTCTGCGGAAGAGGAAGTTGGTCTCAGTACCTTATCATTGATATTAACCTGTATATCAACATAGATTTAGATAATTGGCTACGGATGTATCTATTTCGATTGTATGATGCTCGGAAGAGCCATGGTACAAGGGTAGCTGAATACATGGCAATCCGCTATTAGCGTGTTATCAATAGTATTGACAGTGGCTGGACTTCTATCTACAAATCCAGTAGCATTTTGGTTAGGATTGGCTTCTGTCTTATTAGATGTGCTCATGTTAATATACACCATTCGAGTTTAGTTATGTCAAGTCTGGCAACAGAGTAAGGCCTGAGTAGATTGTGGGAAAGGATTTTCTTTCCAAGGTGCACCGGTCACCCTAAAATAACTCGGAGGTTGAGGACTTATGTCTTCAACCTTTATTATGATTAACACTTGCTTTTTGATTATGCATGCGTTACGGAAAGTTAAAAACGTTAAATCTTCATCATTCTCTCCATCCATAGAATCCACGTCATCACTTTTCTACCGTTTAAATCACAACAATTTGGTAAACAATAAGATGTAAATACGGTGGTTGTACAGGATTAACATCCATCTGCATTCCAAACAATGTCACAACAATTCGCGATGAGGCTTTCAATTACTGCAGAGGATTGACATCGGTGATTTCGCTCAACCCTACACCTCCTATCTTAGAATCAATGACCTTCAGTGGAACGACAACGAAAAATGCCAAGTTATATGTGCCAATAGGTTGCAAGGCAATCTATTCATCGAGCCCATATTGGAAGGACTTTGCAAAGATAGAAGAAATTGATGTAACTAACATTGGTAACATCATTCCAGAAGAAGAACATAGCAGCAGTATGTATCTGCTCAATGGAATCAAGGCGAATGATGGAAACCTTGGTAGGGGAATCTATATACAGAATGGGAAGAAAGTGCTGGTGAAGTAATGATTCATGGTTCAAGATGAATGAATAAGAGTTCATGGTTTATGGATTATGTATCCTGAGTTCAGGCGGGGGTATAAGCCCCCGTTTGTTTTGTATCTATCTTTTCTTTGCCTCTAAAAGAGTGCATTATGACCAATTACGGTTGTTAATAACTAATATTTCAGCAAAAAAGTTAAGTGGCACTTTCCATTTTCGGAAAGTTTGTGTATCTTTGCACCATCAATTTAATAGAAATGAGCGAGAGATTCAAAATCATATATAGTGATGAGGCTATAGCTTTTCTTAAATCGTTACCAATTAAGGCGAGTAATAAGATTGCCTATAATATCTCAAAATGTATAGAGATAACCGATAGTGAGCTGTTCAAGAAATTGGAAGGATCTGAGATTTGGGAATTTCGTACACTCTTCAATGGCATCAAATATAGACTATTGGCTTTTTGGGACACAGAAACAGATACGCTGGTTGTGGCCACACATGGCTTTATAAAGAAAAGTCAAAAAACTCCAGCCAAGGAGATTGCGAAAGCTGAAGCAATAAGAAAAGAATACTTTAACATTAAGAATAAGGAGAGAAAACGATGAAGTTTTATACACATGAGGAAATGTTGGATGCTGTAGTAGGAGAAAAAGGTACAGCAAAACGTGATGAGTTTGATACAAAACTAAAGGCTGAGGTTGAGGCCTATAAGATAGGTATGGCTATTAAACAAACGCGTCAGCAACAGCGACTTACTCAGAAACAGTTGGGTGAGCGTATGGGTGTACAGGAGGCTCAAATATCAAAGATTGAGAGTGGAAGGAGTATCACTTTTGCTACTATCGTTAAGGCATTCAAGGCTCTTGGGGCAAATAATGCAAGCCTCGATTTAGGTAGCTTAGGACGTGTCGCTTTGTGGTAAAAGCTGTAATTACACATTCTTTTTTAAACGATTCCCATTCAGTATCGCGTTATGCATTCTTTCACTGAAAAGAGTGCATTATGACCAATTGCGGTTGTTAATTGTGATTGTGTATAATACTCTATCGCCCGTTGGGGCTTACTTAGGGGTAAAAGGGGAAAAGAGTAGGGGGGAACAGGGAAAACTACGGGGGAGAAAAGGGATAGATACGGCATGTAACAAGTTTGCCCCGCCCGTGCGAATATCTTGCAGCGGGCGGGGCAATATCTTGCGGCGGGCGTGCGAATATCTTGCGGCGGCCGCCAAAAGACTCAGGATCCTCTTCTTATTCCCCCAAGGGGGAAGGACTAAAGTCTAGGGTCAAAGGTCTAAAGCCTTTTACTTTTCTGACTGCAAAGATACAAAAAAAATGGCTGAAATGCAAATGTTTTTACATAAAAAAACGACTACTTCTGCTTTTCTTCACATATTCTCATTTTTATTCAAATAGTTTTCGTAATTTTGCCATCACAATAAAAGTCAAAAAGTGCTGATAATAAAGTAAACTATGTCATACAACTCAAAAGTTCTTTTGATTTATACAGGTGGTACCATCGGAATGAACCGCAATCCGCTGACGGGGGCTCTTGAGCCTTTCGACTTTGAGCATCTGTTGCAGAAGGTGCCCGAGTTGCATCAGTTCGACACACAGATAGAGACCTATCAGTTTGCGCCGCCTATCGATTCTAGCGACATGTCGCCCCAACGATGGACGGACTTGAGCCATGTGATAGCCGATCACTACGATCAGTACGACGGCTTTGTGGTGCTTCACGGAACAGATACGATGGCCTTTACCGCTTCTGCTCTCTCGTACATGCTGGAGAACCTGACAAAGCCCGTCATCTTCACTGGCTCACAGTTGCCCATCGGACAGTTGCGCACGGATGGCAAGGAGAACCTCATCACCTCGATAGAGATGGCGGCAGCAAAAGACGAAGAAGGCCATGCTATGGTGCCAGAGGTGGGCATCTACTTCAATAGTCATTTGCTCCGAGGAAACCGTACTACCAAGCAGAGCGCAGAAGAGTTCAATGCTTTCGAATCGTTCAACTATCCCCATCTGGCAGAAACGGGTGTAAACATCACCTATCATCGCCATCGTATGTTGAAACCCGACTACAGCAAGCCGATGACACCCCATTTCCACCTCGATAACAACGTTATCATCTTCTCGCTGTTTCCTGGTATCCGCGAAGACCTCATCCGTCACATCATCCGCACACCTAACCTGCGTGCTATCGTCATGCGCACCTTCGGAAGCGGCAATGCACCACAGAGTCCTTGGCTTCTCAATGCGCTCAAAGAAGGTACCTCGAGCGGAAAGGTCATCGTCAACATTAGCCAATGCATGCAAGGAGCCGTGGAGATGAGACGCTATGATTGTGGCTACCATCTGCAAGAGGTAGGTGTGGTCTCAGGTTACGACTCTACGGTGGAGAGTGCCGTCACAAAACTCATGTTCCTACAGTCGCAGTACGATGACCCCAAGATGGTTCGCGACATGATGAACCGCAGCATTCGTGGCGAGATTTCCATCCCAAACTCCTGAACTAAAGACTAAAAAGGATGCCGAGCGCATTCTTTTTTTATGCTGTTTTGTTAATTATTATGAATAATGAATTGTGAATTCTAAATAATTTCGTAACTTTGCAAGCCAAAATTGAAAATTGAAGAACGAAAATCGTAAATAGTAAATTGTCAAATAGTAAATTAATTAGGATTGTCAAATAGTAAATAGATAGATGATTATTACATTAGAAAACATCGATGCGGTGAATGCCGTTATTACAGCGGAGATTGCACCTGCTGATTATGAGGAAAAGGTAAAGAAGTCGCTCAAGGACTTCAGAAAGAAAGTACACATGCCTGGTTTCCGTCCAGGTATGGTGCCAGAAGGTCTGGTGAAGAAGCAGTATGGCACCTCGATTCTTGCGGAGGAAGTGAACAAAGTGCTTCAGGAAGGTCTCTTTGACTATATTCGTGAGAACAAAGTGAATATGCTTGGCGAACCGCTTCCTAACGATGCGAACAACGATGTCCAGTTGGTTGAGGGTAACACTTTCACCTTCAAGTTCGACCTTGCTATTGCTCCAGAAATCAAGTTCTCGCTGACAAAGAAGGACAAGGTGGACTTCTACAATGTCACAGTTAGCGATGAAATGGTTGAGAAACAGGTTGAGATGTATCGCCAGCGTGGTGGTAGCTATCAGAAGGTGGATGACTATCAGGACAACGATATGATTAAAGGAGTTCTCACCGAACTCGACAAGGAGGATGGTGTAACTGCCAGCGATGCAGTGATTCTGCCAAAGTACTTCAAGTCGGACAAGCAGAAGAAATTGTTTGCAAAGGCAAAGACCAACGATATCATTAAGTTCAATCCTTCTGTAGCTTATGAGGGCAACGATACTGAGTTGGCTTCATTGCTTAAGGTTGATAAGGAGAAGGTGGCTGAGCACAATGGTGACTTCAACTTCCAGATTACTGAAATCACTCGTTTCGTTCCAGGACCACTCAATGAGGAACTCTTCGAGCAGGTTTATCCAGGAGCCGGCATCAAGACTGCTGAGGAATTCACTGCAAAGATTCGCGAGGCTATCGAGAATCAGTTCAAGAAGGATGCCGACTATCGTTTCTTGTTGGATATGCGTAACTATCTGACAAAGAAAATCGGTAAGTTGGAATTCCCAGACGAGAAGCTGAAGAAGATTATGGCAGCTAATGCAAATGGCGATACTGCAAAGGTGGAGGAGAACTACGATAAGAGCATCGAAGAACTGACTTGGCATCTTATCAAGGAGCAGCTTGTCGAGATGACTGGCGTGAAGGTGGACGACAACGATGTGAAGGAGATGGCGAAGGAAGTGACTCGTATGCAGTTCGCTCAGTATGGTATGCTCAACATTCCTGAGGAGTATCTTGAGTCATCTGTGAAGGAGATGCTGAAGAAGCGTGAGACAGTCGATAACCTTATCGATCGCTGCATCGAAGTGAAACTCGGAACAGCCTTGAAAGACAAGGTGGCTTTGAAGGAAAAAGACGTAACTCCTGAAGAGTTCAACAAGTTGTTTGAAAACTAAGATGCGAAGAAAGTTTAGAGTTTAAAGTTTAGAGTTTAGAGTTCTTGAAACTTGAATCCTGAATCCTGAAACTTGATTCTTGAAACTTAAGTGTCGGTTGACACCTTATTTATATAATTTAGAAGCGTTTTATCAGTAAGATAAGACGCTTTTATTATTTTATTTGCAGGGAAGACGCATTTTTTTGTCATAAAGTTTGTGTACTTGAAATAAAATACATAACTTTGACTAACAATAGACGAGAAGATGAGTTTCAACCTGAAAACAACCATACCATATCTGGCATTTGCAGTACTTGCCTTTGCCTACCTGATGGTGACTGCACAAGATTTGTTTTTTGTGGTTCAGTCGCAGGATATGTTTGTGTATGATTGGCAATACTATAAGCTGTTGGCAGAAACACCTGGCTTTGCTGTAGCATACATTGGTAGTTTCTTTACCCAGTTTGCCTTTTATCCTTGGTTGGGTATCGCGCTTTACGTCATACTGTTGTTGCTGTTGTCTTTGGTGATCAAGTGGGCTTTTCGTATTCCTGCCTATTTGGCATCGCTGACGTTGCTTCCATCCTTGTTGCTGATGATGTTTGTGATGGGGTGGGACTATGGTGTGTTTGCCTCTCGCCATTTTGGTAATATCTTCTCGCCTGTGATAGGATTGATACTTGCAGCAGCCATTGTGGGAGGGTTTGTGAGATTGAAACACAAGGTGTTGAGGTATTTATGTGTGGTCTTTTCCCTCGTATGCCTATATCCGTTTATCGGCTTCTATGCGCTTTTGTCGTGTGGGGCGATTTTGCTGACCGACTGGGTGGTTCTGCGTCATCGTGATTGGTTTTTGTCGTTTCTCGCTATTGCGCTAATGGTTTTTGTGCCAATGATAGTGTCACGCTGGCTATTTGTTACGTCGAATACCGAATTTGCTTGGTTAGCTGGTTTGCCGCATTTGGACTTCTATCGGGACATCACGATTTGGATACCAATGATTATCGCATTAGTCATATTTGTCATTCTGCCTTTGTGTACAGCTTCCCTGAACAAGCAGAAAGAACGTACAGGGCTGATACTGTCGTCTGCGATTGCTGTGCTGGCCGTGATAGCTGTACCTGTATACTCGAATAAGGATTCGAACTTCCATACACTCTTAGCTGTTGAACACGCCTACGAGACGGGAAATGACGACCGAGTGTTGCCGCTTTGTGCAGCTCAGGAGCGTCCTATCCGCTCTTTGATTGTGTATCGGAATGTTGAACTGTATCGCAGAGGTGAGTTGTTGGATAAGATGTTCCAGTTTACTTGGGACTATGATACCATAGTTTCTAAGAATATACACCTGAATACCGTTATAGCAGGTCCACGCATCTATCAGAAATTTACATTATGGAACTTCTCATACCGCAGGGCTATGGAGCATTTTGTGAAATACAATCCTTCTTACGTCGATACAAAGCTGATGGCTACTGCGATTCTGTATAATCAGGAACCCGAACTTGCCGACAAGTACTTATCGCTCCTTGAGAATACTCTGTTCTATAAGGATTGGGCTTCCAGTCAGCGTCGTCTGCTCGATGAGGCTGTTTTGAAAGAGGATTCGTTGTTCAGACTCCACAAACAGATTATCATCGTACCGAAGGGTGCTCTTGACAATACGGAATACTGTGAATACATGTTGCTCAAGCACTTCACCAACCTGTATGTCAACACAGAGACGAGGGCAGTGCTGAGCTTGGCAGCTGCAATGGTGACAGGCAATGAAGATGTGTTTTGGCAACTATGTTTAGCTATGTATAGAGCACATAGTGATCAGTTGTTACCGCGACATGTGCAAGAAGCAGCGCTGCTGTTTGCCCTCAAACATCAGAATCAGCAACTGTTCGAACAGATACAACTGATGGTAGGTCGAGACGGTGCTGTGTGTCAGAAGTTCCTGCGCAATCAGGATTTGTTTGTACGTTTGTTGTCGCAGCCGACACAGACGGATGTCAACACATTGGGAGCGTTGTGTCCAGGAACATATTGGTACTATTATTTCATCAATGCCCGTCAAACGCTGATTTATGATTGATAGAGTGTTCAAATTACAAACCGAATATATGAAGCGCATGAAACGTCTTTCTCTGATATATCAAGTATGCTGTCTGTCGTTGCTGGCGATAGTCTTGGCTTGCACGCCTAACGTTCCTGAGAATGCAGTGCCGAATGGGGAAGATGTAGATATATATCCCGACTATACAGATGTTTATGTGCCCTACAACATTGCTCCTTTGAATTTCCATATTAACTATGTCGGAGAAGCCGATTTTGTGTCGGTAGTAGAGGACGCTTCAGGTGTGAGGCTTGTGTCAGGCGGACAGGATGCGCAGTTCGATGAAGACGAATGGCACTCTCTGCTTGAAAGCAACAAGGGTAAAACGCTAACTGTTACGGTGTATGTAGGGCAAGCTGATAGTTGGAAGTGTTTCAACGCTTTTGAAATACATGTTGCGGAAGAACCTATTGATGAGTACATCTCATATCGACTGATTGAGCCGAGTTATGTGAACTATCGTTCCATGCAACTCTGTCAGCGTAACCTTACTAATTTTGATGAATCGGTGATATATGCCAATACGGAAATGAGCCTTAGAAATGAAGCAAGTGAGTATCAATGTGTGAATTGTCACAGCTACCAGAACTATCATACAGACAACTTCCAATTCCATGCTCGACAGTATAAGGGTGGGACGGTAGTCGTCAGTAACGGCAAGCCTGTGAAGGTAAACCTGAAAACCGATTCGACGATAGCAGCTGGTGTATATCCAGCTTGGCATCCTACAGCTCCTGTGATTGCCTATTCCATCAATCATACCGTACAGGCATTCGTCATAGACGATCCTGACCATAAGATAGAAGTGCTTGATACGCTCAGCGATATGGTGTTGTATCATGTTGATACGAATGAGGTGCAGATAGTTCAGAAGACAAAGGACAGTATGGAGACAACTCCAGGATGGTCGCCAAAGGGTGATATGTTGTATTACTGTTCGGCATATTATCCTGTTGATAGTGAAAACATCCATTTCGAGTTGGGAAATCATTATGACAGTATCCGCTATGATATCATCCGTCAGGCGTATGACGTGAAAACTCGTAAGTTGGGAGAGCCTGATACTGTATTCAAAGCAAGCGAACTTGGTAAGAGTGCTTCGTTTCCCCGCATCAGTCCTGATGGCAGATATCTCTTGTTTGGTATGGCTGACTACGGCTACTTCCATATATGGCACATCAGTAGTGACCTGTATGTGATCGACCTGAACGATATGAGCAGGCGACGCTTGGCGAATATGAACAGCAACGATGTCGAAGGCTATCACTCATGGAGCAGTAATGGTAGGTGGATTGTATTCAGTACCCGACGTGATGACGGCAACTATTCGAGAGCTTATATAGGCTATTTCGACAAGAATGGAAAGGATTACAAGGCATTTGCCGTACCTCAACGCGACCCCCTGTATAACAAACGGTTGATGAAGAGCTTTAATGTCCCGGAATTTATGGCCGAGAAGGTGACGATTGCTCCTCAAGAACTCGCAGATGTTATACGTCAAGACGCTATTCCTGCCCAAATCTATCAATAAATTGAAAAAAAAACGAAAAATATTACGATTACTATTTGGTAATTCATGATAATTGACTATCTTTGCCAAAGTCAAAGTGAAAACTTAGAGAGAAAGATAAAAAAAGTAACAAATAAAAGAAAGATATATGAAAGACGATTTTGTTAAATATGCTACCAAACATTGCGGAATAAATAGTATGGTACTTGACGATGTGATGAAAGCACAGGCAGGTTACCTGAACCCTTATATATTGGAAGAGCGCCAATTGAATGTCACCCAGCTGGATGTCTTCTCGCGCTTGATGATGGATCGTATCATCTTCCTCGGAACAGAAATCAATGACTACACCGCCAATGTGTTGCAGGCGCAGATGCTCTATTTGGATTCTGTCGATTCAGGAAAGGACATCAGTGTGTATGTCAACTCTCCAGGTGGAAGTGTCTATGCAGGATTGGGCATCTATGACACGATGCAGTTCATCAGCAGCGATGTGCAGACAATCTGTACAGGTATGGCAGCTTCGATGGCTGCTGTGTTGCTCGTTGCAGGAAAGGAAGGCAAGCGAAGTGCTTTGCCTCATAGCCGAATCATGATTCACCAACCGATGGGAGGTGCTCAGGGACAGGCAAGCGATATTGAGATAACAGCGCGTGAGATTCAGAAACTCAAGAAGGAATTGTATACCATCATCGCTGAACACTCCCATCAGACGTTCGATAAAGTGTGGGCAGATTCTGACCGCGACTATTGGATGACTGCAGAAGAGGCGAAGGAGTATGGAATGATTGATCAGGTGCTCATTCGTAAGAATTAAGAAGACGCATGGAGAAATATAAGAAATGCTCATTCTGCGGACGCAGTAGCACGGAAGTCGGAATGATGCTTACCGGTTTGAATGCTTGTATCTGCGATGACTGTGTTCGTAATGCGTATCAGGTGATTATCGAGAACACAAAGTCACAAGACAAGTTTGCGATGACCGACCTTCCGAAGCCAAAAGAAATCAAGGCATATCTCGACCAATATGTCATTGGGCAGGATGCTGCTAAGATGGCGATGGCTGTTGCGGTTTACAATCATTACAAGCGTTTGCAGCATGAGTCGGAAACACGAGAGGGGAGTGATGTAGAGATAGAGAAGTCGAACATCATCATGGTGGGTAGTACCGGAACGGGCAAGACGCTTCTTGCACGCACGATAGCCAAGATGTTGGTGGTTCCTTTCACCATCGTTGATGCTACGGTGCTTACCGAGGCAGGATACGTGGGCGAAGATGTCGAGAGCATCCTTTCGCGTCTGCTTCAGGTTGCCGACTATGATGTCAAGAAGGCCGAACGAGGTATTGTCTTCATTGACGAAATCGACAAGATTGCCCGTAAGAGCGACAACCCGTCCATCACTCGCGATGTGAGTGGAGAAGGAGTACAGCAGGGACTGTTGAAACTGCTCGAGGGATCTAAGGTCAATGTGCCGCCTCAAGGAGGGCGCAAGCATCCAGAGCAAGCCTTCATCGAAGTCGATACACGCAACATCCTCTTCATCTGTGGAGGAGCATTCGATGGGATCGAGAAACGAATCGCACATCGTCTGAACACCCATGTAGTGGGTTATGGAGCTGTTGAGAATACTGCCAAGATCGACAAGAACAATCTGATGCAGTATATCGCTCCGATGGACCTCAAGTCGTTCGGACTTATCCCCGAGATTATCGGACGACTGCCAGTCCTGACCCATCTCGAGCCGCTCGACCGAACCGCCTTGCGTAACATACTTACAGAGCCTAAGAACTCCATCATCAAGCAATATGTCCGTCTGTTCGAACTCGACGGCATTCAGCTGGAGTTCGCACCAGAAGTGCTCGACTACATCGTCGATAAGTCCATTGAGTACCGACTTGGTGCTCGAGGGCTACGTTCCATCGTTGAGACCATCATGATGGAGAAGATGTACGAGTCGCCATCTGTCCCTGTTGACCACCTGACTATCGAACTCGATTATGCGAAGCAGCAAATCGAGAAGGCAGGCGGAAAGATAATGAATAGTGGAGCATAATGCGATTAAGCCGGACATAATGCCAGGTTTGCTTGAGTATTATTAAGGCGCAGCATCCTATACGAAATAAATAGTTTTAAACCGTCAATTTGGAATTTAATGAAGACGCAAAAGACATTGCTTGAGTATTTGAAGTATTATTTCGGATTTGATACCTTCAAGGGCGATCAAGAGGCTATCATACGTAATCTACTTGACAAGAAAGACACCTTTGTCCTGATGCCTACAGGAGGAGGGAAGTCGCTCTGTTATCAGTTGCCTGCCCTTCTGATGGATGGGACCGCTATCGTCATTTCACCGCTTATTGCCTTGATGAAAAACCAAGTTGACGCTATCAAGCATATCAGCGACGATGATAACGTGGCTCACTTTATCAACTCCTCGCTCAACAAGGCCAGCATCACTCAGGTGAAGGAAGACATCAAGGCAGGACGAACCAAGCTCCTCTATGTCGCACCCGAATCGCTCACAAAGACCGAATATGTCGAATTTCTCCGAGGAGTAAACATCTCGTTCTATGCCATCGATGAAGCCCATTGTATTTCCGAATGGGGACACGATTTCCGCCCCGAGTATCGTCGCATACGTCCCATCATCAACGAGATTGGCAATGCGCCCATTATTGCCCTCACAGCAACCGCTACCGATAAAGTGCGCATCGATATCAAGAAAAACCTCTGTATCATGGATGCTACAGAGTTCAAGTCGTCGTTCAATCGCCCCAATCTCTATTACGAAGTACGTCAGAAAACCAAGGATGTCGATAAGGATATCATCAAATATATCAAGACCAATCCCAACAAAAGTGGCATCATCTACTGTCTCAGCCGAAAGAAGGTAGAGGAACTGGCCGAAGTACTCAAAACCAATGACATCAAGGCAGCCGCCTATCATGCCGGTATGGATTCTGTGCTCCGTAGTGCCACTCAGGACGATTTCCTTATGGAGCGAATCGATGTCATCGTAGCCACTATAGCTTTCGGTATGGGAATAGACAAACCCGATGTGCGATTTGTCATCCACTACGACATCCCCAAAAGCCTCGAAGGCTACTATCAGGAGACAGGACGCGCAGGACGCGATGGAGGCGAGGGGCGATGCATCGCTTTCTACTCACACAAAGACCTCCGCAAGCTTGAGAAGTTCATGGAAGGCAAACCTATAGCCGAACAGGATATCGGACGCCAACTCCTGCAGGAGACAGCCAACTACTGCGAGTCGTCCGTATGCCGACGCAAACTGCTGCTCCACTACTTCGGAGAGGAATACAATCAGGACAATTGTGAGAACTGCGACAATTGCAAACATCCTAAGAAACAAGTCGATGCTAAAGACCAGCTCCTGCTCGCACTCAAGACCATACAGGCAGTCAAGGAAAACTTCAAGATCGACTACATCATCAACGTCCTATGCGGCAAGGAAGACAACGAACTCATCCTCGCTCACAAGCACGACCGACTCGAATACTTCGGTGAAGGCTCCGACAAAGACCCCCAGTTCTGGAGTGCGGTCATCAATCAGGGCATGATTCATGGTTACATCACCAAGGACGTCGACAACTACGGCATACTCAAACTCACCAAGCAAGGCAAACGCTTCATCAAGAAGCCTACACCCTTCACCATCGTCGAAAACAACCCCTTCGACGAAGACGCCATCGATGATCAGTCGGCACACACATCAGCACTCGACGAAGTGCTACACAAGATGCTTATCGACCTACGCAAGAAGCTCTCAAAGAAATACAATGTGCCACCCTACATCATCTTCCAAGACCCATCCATCGATGCCATGACCACCTTCTATCCCATCACACTCGACGAACTCCAGAACATACCAGGAGTCGGAGCAGGGAAGGCACGTCGATACGGAAGCGAGTTTATCGAACTCATCAAGCACCATTGCGAGGAAAATCAAATCGAACGACCTGTCGATATGCGCGTACGAACCGTAGCCAACAAGTCGCTCCAGAAAATCAGCATCATACAAAGCATCGACCGACAAGTGGCACTCGACGACATAGCCTTGGCAAAAGGACTCGATTTCGACGAACTCCTCGACGAACTCGAATCGATAGTCTATAGCGGAACAAAACTCAACATCGATTATTTCATCGAGGAAGAAATCGATGATGATAAAGTCGATGAAATCTACGAGTATTTCCGCGAAAGCCCCACCGACGACCTCGAGAGAGCATTCAAGAACCTCGACGACGATATCTCCGAAGAAGAAATCCGACTCGTACGAATCAAGTTCATCTCCGACCTCGCTAATTAAAAGCTAAGAAAGGGACACCACAGCCCCCTCTGTTGCTTTTTTCAAATTTTCAAGCGCCCCAGCGAGCATACTTCGTGGGCAAGCAACATTCATACGCATACACCCGTGACCTTCCGTCCCGAACGACTCCCCATCGTTGAGGGCCAAATGCGCTTTGTTGATGAAGAAGTCACAAAGCTGAGAATGCGAAAGCCCTAAATCACGGCAGTCGAGCCAAACCAAATAGCTGGCTTGAGGACGAATCGGCCGAATCTGCGGGATATGCTGTTTACAGAAGCCTATCAGGAAGTCGATATTACCTTCGAGGTATGCCAACATCTCCTTTCGCCATTCCTCCCCATGCTCCAAAGCAGCCATTGTAGCAATCGGAGCAAACAGATGCTCCTCGTTCAGTTCGCCTGCAGCCATCCATCCGTAGAACCGCTTCCGCAACTCATCGTTCGGTACAACCGCCCACGAACTCACGATACCTGCCATATTGAAAGTCTTCGATGGGGCAGAGAACGTGATGGAACAGTTGGCAGCCTCTTCGCTCACCGAAGCAAACGGAATATGTTTATTGCCGAACAAGGCCATATCGCAATGAATCTCATCGCTGATAATCACAAGGTTATGAGTGACGGCAAAATGAGCCAGACGTTCCAATGTTTCCCTCCTCCACGTGATGCCAATAGGGTTATGAGGATTGGCAAGAATCAGCATACGGCAATCCTTGTCGCACACCTGTTCCAGATTCTCAAAATCCATGTCGTACCCCACCAGATGCCCGTTCTCGTCACACATCTCTTTCAACGGATTCCAAACCACCATGCGTTTGCAGCCACGAGGAGTGAGAAAGAACGGATGATAGATAGGAGGCTGCACAATGATTTTCTCATGTTCCCCCGTCAGCGCATAAATAGCCATGCAGATACCCTTCACGATACCTGGAATATAGCAAATCCAGTCTTCACGTACCTCCCACTGATGGTGGTCGCGAATCCATTTGCTGATACACGCCCAGTAGTTCGCAGGCGTCTTGGTATAGCCAAACAGAGAGTGCTCCATCCGAGCCTTCAGCGCATCAGTAATGAACGAAGGCGTCTCCCATTCCATATCAGCAATCCACATCGGCACGAGGTCCGTCCGTCCGAAATCCAGCAGCAGATCCATGTGCTTGATATCGCCCGTCCCCGATCTGTCGATTATCCTGTCAAAGTCGTATGCCATAGTTGATAGTTTGAATAATTGAACATTGAACATTGAACATTGAACATTGAACATTGAACATTGAACTTTGAACTTTGAACTTTGATCCTTGAACCTTGAACCTTGAACCTTGAACCGTTCTTAGCCCAATTCGCCTACAAAGATAAACAATTCCTCCGAATTGAGCAACAAACGATTAAAGTTAGTTTCAAAAACAAGAAGATTTATTCAGAGCAAACCCAATTTGAATAACAACGATGTAACAATTTTGTCACTTATCAAACAGATGAACGATTGTATCAAATTGATAAATACGATTTATATTCGGATGTTTTTCGTATTATTTTTCTTACCTTTGTCAAACAATAATGACTATCAATAGTATCGTTATTTTTGTAGGAATTGTTCCAAAAACTTCATCTCTTGCTTCAACTCATCGGGCTTGAAGCCATGACCTGCACCAGGGATGATGTGGAGACGAGTGCCTGAACGGTAGAGCTGCTGGGCACGGCGTGAGTCGTCCATCGATACCACACGGTCAGCATCACCCTGCACAATCATCACAGAACCGCGATATTGGCCTATGAGGTCGAGGGGACGCATATCATGAATCTCCTCGAAGAATCGACGACCCATCTTCACACCCCACAATTCGGTGACGTCTTGAATATCCTCCAAGCGTGGATAGCGTTGCCGCCAGTTGTCGGCAATGCAGAGAGCAGGATAGACCAACACAAGCTGACTCACTTTTTCCTTCAAATCGGCTGCGGTGAGGGCTGATACGAGTCCTCCTTGACTCTCGCCGATGAGAACAATATGCTGATGACCTTGCTTTCGGAAGTAACTGACAATTGCCTTCAGGTCGCTTACCTCATCGAGGATTGACATGTTGAGTGTGTTATTGTCGCTACGACTACGTACAGAGCCACATGGGAAGTCGAAGGTGTAGCACCGATAACCCAGACGACCCATCACGTCGTAGTAGTTGCGTCCGTAATCGAATGTACCATTGAATCCGTGGGCGATAATCGCTACGGGACCGTTCTTCCTGGCATTTTGCGGGGTGAACAGCTCACCGTAAATACGACGGCTGCCATTCTCAATCCACAACTCATGAGTGTTTGGGGTCGATGCTGCGTTTTGTTGTCTTGTCTGCGCAACTGCTATCAATGTCAGCAGAAGCAATAATGATGTAATTACAAACTGTTTCATAGGCTTTATGTTTTATGGTTCAAGTTATCAATCGCCTGCTTATTCTGTTTCGATAAACCCCTCCATAATTGCAGTTGGAGATGCTTTGCTGTCGAATGCTCCTAGCTTATAGCCGCCAGGTAGGCATTGGGGTTCCCAATAGAATACACCTCTACAATGCCCATTCGTCTCGTTGCGAGCTTCTCGAATCACACGCGCAAGTTGGCGTCGGCCTTCCTCCATCTTCTCAGGATGACGCTCATCTACCTCGTAGCCCGTTTCCACAATCATCACATCACACTTGTATTTCGTACTGACGTGCCTGATGTTTGCTATGCAGTCGGTGATGATGTCATCGGCATTCAGTTCGGGATGTCCGTCCATCGCCCAATAGGGATAGAGCGACATGCCCACCATATCCCACTTGCCTCCATACTTCTTCACAATATCGAGGTTCCAGTCGTAGAGGCTCTGCTTGTGTCCTCTGTCGAGGTGGATGATGACGATACTCTTTGGAAATACCTTCTTCACGGCATCATAGCCAGCTCGGATGAATCCTGCATACTGTTTCGGATTCTGCTCGATATGTCCCATAGGCCAAAGCAGTCCGTTTGCTGTCTCATTTCCCACCTGCACCCATCGTGGCTCGATACCATTATCTTTCAACAGTGTCAGCACATCGATGGTGTGTTCTTGCAGGTCTTTGCGCATCTGTTTGTAGTCGTGATTCTGCCATGCTTTCGGAATGGGTTGCTTAGCAGGGTCTGCCCACGAGTCGCTGTAGTGGAAGTCAACCATGAGGTCCATACCTAACGCTTTTACCCGCTTGGCCATCGCAAGCAAAGCGAACTTGTCGCAATCGCCGCCTCGTGGATTCACCCACACACGCATACGGATGGCAGACATCTGGTAGTCGTTCTTCAGCAACTCCAGACATTCACGCTCCTTGCCGTTACGGTCGTGAAACACCACACCTCGTCGCTCCTGCCCTGTGAGGAAACCTACATCGGCACCCTTCACGAAGTCCTTGTCAGCATTCTTTTGGGCCATCAAACTACCTGTCAGCATCAGGCATCCTGCAAATATCAGAAATAGTCGTCTCATGTTCGTATTGTTTTAGTCGTTCCAACTTGTTGTTAGCTGTCGTATATTTTTTTCGGTGCAAAGATACGGCAAATGTTTTAATAATCGTTTCACAGGTGTAACTTCTCGATGAAATTATGTATCTTTGTCACAAATCGAACGTTTTTTTATGACTTATTGCACTTTCTTGATAGCTTTTTTGTTGCTTTGTGAAATTATTCGTAACTTTGAACCGCCAAATGTGCTTAAGGAAAATATGAACTTTTTATTCGTATCATTAATAATATTAAAAACTATCTTATGAACACAAAACTACTTTTTGCAGCAATGCTGATGGCGAATGCAGTTGTGGCATCCGCTCAAGATCCTATTATCTCAACGAAGTACACGGCCGATCCTGCTCCATATGTGCATGGCGACACCGTTTATCTATATACCACCCATGATGAGGATGATGCGGAGGGCTTCAAGATGTTCGACTGGCTGCTCTATACTTCTACCGATATGGTGAACTGGACTGAACATGGTGCTGTGGCATCGCTCGACGACTTCAAGTGGTATGACGGAAAGAACGGTGCTTGGGCTGAGCAGGTCATCGAACGTAACGGTAAGTGGTATATGTATTGCCCAATTCATGGTCACGGAATCGGTGTGCTGGTGGCAGACTCTCCTTACGGACCTTTCAAGGACCCCATCGGCAAGCCGCTGGTGTGGCAGCGTGAGCATTGGGACGATATCGACCCAACGGTGTGGATTGACGATGACGGACAGGCTTACATGTATTGGGGTAACCCGAACCTGTATTGTGCCTTGTTGAACGAGGATATGATTTCGCTCAAGAGCGATGCAATGCGTATGCACGACAAACCTGAGCACTATCAGGAGGGTCCTTGGTTCTACAAGCGTAACGGCAAGTACTATCTGGCTTTTGCTTCGACATGCTGCCCAGAGGGTCTGGGATATGCGATGAGCGAGAATCCGCTGGGACCTTGGAAGTTCACAGGCTACATCATGGCTCCGACTCCTCGTACACGTGGTAACCACCCGGGTATTATCGACTTCAAGGGTAAGAGCTATGGATTCGGTTTGAACTACGACCTGAAGAACATCACAATCAAAGAACATAAGGAGCGCCGCAGTGTGGGTGCTTTCCCAATCAGTTACAATGCTGACGGAACCATTCAGGAGTCGCCTTACTTCAAGGACACAAAGCTGGAGCAGGTGGGCACATTCAACCCTTACCAGGCTCGCATCGAAGCTGAGACGATGGCTTGGGGATTCGGGCTGAAGACCATCAAGACGGCTGCAGGTGAGATTTATGTGACGAACGTGAACCTTGACGAGTATATCCTTATCAAGGGTGTGGACTTCGGCACAGACAAACTCTCGAAGTTCGTTGCAAGCTGTGCAGCTACCGTAGGCGGAACGATCGAACTGCATATTGATGGCGTTAAGGGAAAGAAGATCGGCTCAGTAAGCGTGAAGCCTACAGGAAGCGAAACGACATTCAAGGACTTCGCTGGTTCAATCACCAATCCAAAGGGTGTACACGACCTTTACATCGTGTTTAAGGGTGCGAAGGACAAGAACCTCATGAACTTTGACTATTGGAAGATTATCAAATAAACAACAAAAGAAATAAATCAATCCTAAAAAAACAATCTTATGAAAGGTAAAAAAGTCTTTGTGGCAGTATGTATGATGGCTGCTGTGAGCATTCAGATGAATGCCCAAAATCCAATTATCCGAGGTATATACAGCGCAGATCCAACAGCGCGAGTTTTCAACGGAAAAGTGTACCTCTATCCTTCGCACGACATTTTCCCACCAGAGGGACAGCGTCAGGACTGGTTCTGCATGGAGGATTATCATGTCTTCTCGTCTGAGGACCTGATGGATTGGACTGATCACGGCATGATTGTCACTCAGAACAAAGTGCCTTGGGTACGTCCGAACTCTTATTCGATGTGGGCACCTGATTGTGTCGAGAGAAACGGAAAGTATTACTTCTATTTTCCGTCAGCTCCTCAGGCAGGTGGCGGTTTTGCCGTAGGTGTTTGTGTAGCTGACCGTCCTGAAGGACCGTTCACTCCCGAAGCAGAGCCTATCAAGGGTATTGGTGGAATTGACCCCTGTGTGCTTCAGGCATCTGATGGTAATGCATATATTTTCTGGGGTGCAGGTCGTTGTGCCAAGCTGGCTCCAAACATGAAAGAACTGGCTGCCGACAATCCAAAGGAAACCATGAGATGGGGCAACCGTGAGATAGAGTCCGTCGGAGTCAACTGTCTCCAAGGTCTTCCAAACCGTCAGGCAGAAGGTCCGTTCGCATTCGAGTATAACGGCAACTATTACCTGACCTATCCTTACGTAAGACAGAATACAGAGGTACTTGCTTATGCGATGAGTAAAAGCCCTATGGGTCCATACGAATACAAAGGACTGATTATGGCTGAGCACGAGAACGGTTGCTGGACCAACCATCATAGCATCATCAACTATAAAGGTCAGTGGTATCTGTTCTATCACCACAACGACTTCTCTCCAAAGGACGACAAGCGTCGTTCGGTTTGTGTGGACTCTTTGTTCTTCAACCCCGACGGAACCATTCAGGAAGTGAAGCCGACGTTGCGCGGTGTAGGTATCTCGAATGCGCAGAAGCCTATCCAGATCGACCGCTACAGCGCAATCGGAAGTGGTGCAAGCATTGAGTATCATGATACGCTGAACTATTTCCAGGGCTGGAAGACTGTCTTCCCAAGTGCCGGCGCATGGGTTCAGTATAATAAGATTGAATTGAAGAATGCCTCAAAGACGATGACTGTTCGTCTGAAGTCAACGAAAGCAAGTACTGCAACCTTGAACCTCTCTAACAATAAGGCTCAGGTGAAGTTCCCAAGTACAAACGGTCAGTGGCAGGAAGTGAAAGTGGCTGTAAAGTCTCTCAAGAAAGGTGTTTACGACCTGAAGCTTACTGCAGGAGATGCGATGGAAGTTGACTGGGTGAAGTTTGATTAAAAATAGAATAAGGAATATAGTATGAAATGTAAAACCCTATTTTCTATTGTCATAATGGCAGTTGCTGGCTTGAATGTTCAGGCTCAGCAGCTACCTTATCAGAATCCATCGCTTTCAGCACACATGAGAGCGGTGGATTTGTGTAGTCGCCTTACGCTTGACGAAAAGGCAAAATTGATGCTCGACGACTCTCCCGCGATTCCTCGTCTGGGTATTAAGCGTTTTCAGTGGTGGAGCGAAGCGCTGCACGGAGTGGCCAACATGGGCAATGTGACCAATTTCCCT
>Ga0247611_10004089_pt1 | contig 20648 bp, 18 predicted proteins | sample 177DNAGHGhighgp2_FD_192422 | JGI IMG/M metagenome (GOLD analysis project Ga0247611, IMG submission 192422) | Sheep rumen microbial communities from Palmerston North, Manawatu-Wanganui, New Zealand - 1770 DNA GHGhigh gp2 | ecosystem: Host-associated > Mammals > Digestive system > Stomach > Rumen...
CCCCGGTGCGCAAGGCCTGACTAAGGGTGCTGGCAGTACGTGCCAAGAGGGCGGTGTTGGCTTCGGAGAGATTGCGTTGGATGATCGCTTGGAGCGAGGCCATGAGTTCCTGATCCCGACTGAAACGGATGGTGAGAAAGAGGTTGTTATAGTCCCGCCGCAGGTCGTCTGCTATCGCAGTTGCCTCTTTCAGTTCGGGACGCTTGCAGGTATCGGACGCACCGCGGAAACGGTCCTTGGCAGAGACTTTCTCCGGCATAAGCACGGAATCGCGCAGGCGCTTGTAGGCGGCGTTCTCATTGCGGTTATAATCGGTGGGGTCGATATGCTCGATGATGGCTCTCAGTTGCTGCACCCGCTCATCGTTGCGCCAACGCGCTTCGATCTGTTCGCGCCGGCGGGCGATTGCCCGGGCATCGAAGAGGATCTTACCGTCGGCATCAAGCATCTGGACCGACTCGTTATAGAGCTCTTTGGCCAACGCGAAGAGACTGTCCCGCACATCCCAATGACTCTGCTCGTCTAGCTTAAGCTGCATATAATCCTCGAGGATGGCCTTGTCGGCCTCGGTCAGATCGGTGGTAAGCAATTGATCGACCGCCGTGCGGATGACCTGATCGATATCGAGCTCGGTGTTCAGACCCGCCCCCATATGGAGAATCCCCGCGAGTCCGGTCAAGAGCGAGAGCAGAAAGGAATCGATGGTCTGGACCTGCACATTATCAAAATCGAGCAACATGCGTTGGAAGCACTCCCCTGCCCTGCGGCGAAGCAGGGCCTCATCGGCGTTCGCATCGCAGAGCATGAACTGCCGTGCGTAGGCCAGGAAAGCGTCTTCGCCGCCCTCCGCTATACCGTGCAGGAAACCGAGGATACGCTCGCTCATCTCGGCGGTGGCCTTGTTGGTAAAGGTGATTGCCAGGATGGAGCGATAGTCCTCACCCGAGAGGAGCAAGCCCACGTAATAGGCCGCCAGCGTGTAGGTCTTCCCCGTACCCGCCGACGCACGACAAATCGTGACAGGATGGTGTAGATCGATCCAAGTGCTCATTTCGGGTGCAAAGGTAATAAAATTTTTTGATATACACAAATAAAAATTCACTAAAAAATTTGCAGATATGCAAAAAAAGTTGTATCTTTGCAGCAAATTTGAAAAAAACGTTTAACCATTTAAAATTTGTTTACTATGAACATGACGATTAATGCTGTAAATTTCGAGATGGCAGAGAAGCTCGAGCAGTTTATTGAGAAGAAGATGAATCGTTTTGAGCGTCACTTGAACGCGGACGACAAAGTGGAGATCCGTATGTCGGTCATCAAACCGCAGACGAATGCGAACAAAGAAGTGAAGATGCGCATCGCAGGTATGTTTGCCGAGAAAGTAGCAGACACCTTCGAAGAAGGTATCGACGCATGCCTCGCCGCACTTGAGGGTCAACTCGAGAAACGCAAAAACGCCTGATTCATCATCTTATATACACAGAAAAATTCGAAGAATTAATCGTTCGCAGATAAGAAAAGCGACTCTTGTGAGTCGCTTTTTAGTGTATTTACCTATTTCCCTGCTACCCGCACCATAGGATTCCCATACCATTCCCATAAGATTCCCATAGGATAGAAATGCCTCTTCAATTCGCTCAATACACCTTCTGTATATATATACTATAGGCGCTCATAAATCGACAAATAAGAGTTTTTGTCAAAATTCATGAAAAATATTTGCACATGTCAAAAAAAAGTAGTACCTTTGCAGCCGATTTTAATCGTGAGGATGGATTTGACTGCTTGCAACCTCGTTAAAACAATGCTAAAACTTGTGCCACAAGCTAAAACAGTCGCTTGTGGATTTTTTTACGATTAATAGAAACATGCATTATTTATTTACAAGTGAATCGGTGTCGGAAGGACACCCGGACAAGGTGAGCGACCAGATCTCGGACGCTATCTTGGACAATATGATTGCGCAGGACCCACAGGCTCACGTAGCCTGCGAGACCTTGTGTACGACCGGACAGGTGGTGATTGCCGGAGAAGTGAGTTGTAAGGGCTGGGTAGATATCCAGAAGGTCGTTCGCAAGACGATTGCGGATATCGGTTACACGAAAGCGGAGTATAAGTTCGAAGCAGAGAGTTGCGGTATTCTAACCGCGCTGCACGCGCAGAGTCAGGACATCAACCAAGGTGTCAGTCGTGCGGTTGCGGAGGAGCAAGGAGCCGGTGACCAGGGAATGATGTTCGGCTATGCGACCGACGAGACGGATAACTACATGCCGTTGACGCTGGACTTGGCGCACACGCTGGTCTATACGCTCGCGCGTATTCGTAAGGAGGGCAAGCAGATGACCTATCTGCGTCCGGACAGCAAGAGCCAGGTGACGATTGAGTATGATGCGGTCTGTGACCGAGACGGAAAGCCATGCGGACAGCGCCCCGTTCGTATTGATACGATCGTATTGAGTACCCAGCATGACGAGGGTGTGACGCCGGAGATGATTAAGAAGGATATCATCGAGATCCTCTTGCCGCGTGTCGCGACGCGGGACAGCCGGTACGGACACCTGCTGCACGCGTTCCTGGAGGACAAAGAGGCGAAGTTGCTGGTGAACCCGACGGGTAATTTCGTGATCGGTGGTCCGCACGGCGACACGGGTCTGACGGGACGTAAGATCATCGTGGACACGTACGGTGGTCGGGGCGCTCACGGCGGTGGTGCTTTCAGCGGTAAGGATCCGTCGAAAGTGGACCGTTCGGCCGCTTATGCCGCGCGTTGGATCGCGAAGCATCTGGTGGCAGCCGGTGTGGCGCACGAGGCGCTGGTGCAGGTGAGTTACGCGATCGGTGTGGCAGAGCCTGTCTCGCTGTATGTGAACACCTACGGCACGGCGCGCGTACAGATGAGTGATGCCGAGATCGCCGCCAAGGTGGCACAGTTGTTCGACCTGCGTCCGGCCGCTATCATCCGCGACCTGAAACTGACGCAGCCAATGTATGAGGAGACCGCCAAGTACGGTCATGTAGGTCGCACGAACGAGGTGGTAACCAAGACCTTCATTGATTCAGACGGAAAAGAATATACCCGCGAGGTAGAATTGTTTACATGGGAGAAATTAGACCGTTTAGCAGCCGTCAAAGCCGCGTTTGGCTTGTAATTGCGATCGTGCTGGGAGCGGTGGTCATCGATCAGGTGATCAAGCTCTATATAGCAACGCATTTTGCGGTAGGCGAGAGCCATGAGATATGCTCATGGTTTTGGCTGTGCTATATCGAGAACAACGGTATGGCGTTCGGCATTGAGTGGTTCTCCAAGTTGGCGCTGACCCTGTTCCGGTTGATTGCGGTAGGTTTGTTAGGATGGTATGTGGATACGTTGATCCGCAAGCCGGAGACACCGACGGGGTATATCGCGACCGTAGCGTTCATCATCGCGGGCGCGTTAGGCAATATCATTGACTGCGTGTGCTACGGTAAGCTGTTCGGCTATGCGGATTGGTTCTTCGGGAAAGTAGTGGATATGTTCTATTTCCCGCTGATTCGCAACAGTGCGGGTGAGGTGCTTTTCTTCCGTCCGGTGTTCAATTTCGCGGACAGTTGTATCACCTGTGCCGTGATCGTGATCTTGCTTTTCTATATGAAACAACTGAATGGCAAAAAAGATTAGTCTGGTCATAGTGTTGTTCGTTTGCCTGACGGGTTGTCGACCGAAAGGTATCCTGCATTCCTGGGAAATGCGGGATATCTTAATTGATCTGCATAAGACGGACGCGTTGTTGTACACGAAGGGTGTTCGAAACGGTGATTTCGAAGGACGGACGATCTATTACGCGCAGGTAATGGAAAAACACGGCACGACGCAGGCGCAGTTCGACTCATCGCTGGTGTGGTACACGGCGCATCCGAACTTGTTCAATAAGATCTATCCGAAAGTGCTGGCCGAACTGAAAGAGGAAGAACAGGCTTTCTTAGCCGAACATCCCGAGTTCGACCCCACCCTCACGGGTACGCAAGAGCAGAAGATGGTTGTTATCGCCTTCACACGTGCGGATTTTGATAGTGTGCTATGGGTGAGGCAGCACGGTTATCCGAACCACTGGAATCCTTTAGTGCATGATTTTAAAGATGAGCTCTTTCCACAGATCGGCGTCCTTCGCGGAGGGGTTGTTGATACCCTTCAGACGGGCGTCGAACTCCCGGAGGTAGCCCACGATTAGGAAAGTCTTACCGGCAGGATATCTTCTTGCCGCCATCTCATAATCTTTTACGAAATACGGATTGATACCTAACTCCCTTGCCACGACAGCCGGGGCTTTGGACGGCATGTAGTGGTACATGAGCAGATTGGAGAAGAAGGTATAGAGCGGCGCCATCTCGCGGATCATGGGATGATCCTTGGAGGAGGCGAAATACTGCGTGATCCGGTTGGCTTTGACGATATCGCCGCGGATGAGGGCCGCTTGCAGTTCCATGATATTATAATCCTTGGAGATACCGATATTGCGCTCCACGAGTGCAGCATCGATGGTGTTGACACCTTCGGGACGACCGTCGATGAGTTTGTTGATAGCACCTACGATTGCCGAGAGATCGGTACCGATATGATCGGCCAGAACTGGTACTACACGCGGGTCGATTGTCAATTCAGGATGTTCTTTTTTGATGTCCGCTATATACGCCGCGATCCATTTCTCCACCTCAAAATCCCGCAGTTTATCAGACTGAAGCCAAACGACCTGCGGATGGTCCATGACGTGCTTCCAGACATTCTGCCGTTTGTCGGGTTTGCCGTTATAGCAGATGACGAGGACATTCTGCGGCATCATGTTATTAAGGTAAGCATCGAGGGCGTCCCATTTCTTGATGGCCTGAGCCTCGCGCACGATAACGACCTTACGTCCGCCCATCATGGCATAGCCCCGCACGGCAGAGATGACCGGCGCGATGTCCGCACCGGGCAGATCACGACCATAGAGTACCTGTTGGTCAAACTCACGCGCCATCTCATCCAGCGCGTTGGCTGCAATGAACTCATACACGCGATCGGTGTAGTACGCTTCTTCGCCGCACAGGATGTATATCGGTGCGTAGGTGCCGGCCTTGAGGTCGGAGAGGATATCATTGAACTTCTTGATCATAGACGTAAATCATGTATTTATATTTGGAGCGATCGATCGCTCGGTAACCGGATTCGAGCAGCATGCGTTCGAAGCGGCTGTCTTGGTCTTTGTATTCGGGTTTGGTCTTGAACTGCGGGGAATAGGTGCAGAAGACGGTCGGGTGTTCGGCCGCAATGATGGGTGCATATTTGGCGGTATAGACCGAGTCGTATATGTTGGACCAGAACTCATTGAACCGCGCAGCCTCGCTGTTTGTCACGGCACGAAGGAGGTGGTTTTCTTGTCCTACGGCCAACCCGCCACCGAGACTATCGACGTCAGCCTTATATTGCAGCAGACGTTGCTGTTCGGAAGAGCGGATGGCGATGCCTTGGTAGGGAGCTACCGAAGCGATGGTGTTGACCTTGGTGAGGTCCTTGTTACCAATGCTGTTGGTGGTCATGCGGTAAGCCGTTACGACAGAGAGGATCGCGAGCACAGCAAACCAATAACGCTTCTCGGTAAGGGTCTTGTACTGCGATAAAGCGATCGGCAGCAGACAGAGCACAGCCGGGAAGAGTTTGAGCCAAGCGGTGTCGGTGCCTAATGTCGCGACTATCAAGATAGCAGCGCCCATATACTGCTTGCGCGCTATAGCGATCACCAGCACAAGTGCCGAGATGAGGTAGGTCAGATCGGTGTTATACCACTGATGGGGTTTGGTGGTGTAGATGACGACTATTGCGATGAGGGCACCGACGATCCAACCCGCGTATTTCTTTTCCCGAAACGCCATCACACCTACGGCCATAAAGGCATAGAGGATGAGTTTGCCGCTGTTGGTCCATAGTTTGGTGAGCATGTCCAGAAGGTCATGACTCGTCATGGCCGCGTCCATGGGTGCGGGAGTCACGAAGCAATAACCCAAGAGATACACGATTCCGGCCGTAAGCGCCGCAAGGGGGATTTTCCAGAGCGCTTGCTTCTTCCAAAGCGGAATCAATACCAGCAAAGCGAGTATATTCGGAAAACGGGCGGCGATGGCGAGACCTAACACCACCGGACTCTGCGTCACCCATAGAGCCGATAGCAGCAACACGGAGAGGGTGCCGGAACTGAACTCCTGGAACGCACCGTATCCCATGAGGATATAGGTGAGGGCCAACCAATGGAGGTTATCCCGACGTTGCTCTTTGTTGAGGAAAGCGCAGTAGGGCAAAGCGATTGCTGTGACGGTACAGAGCCAACCCACGAGTCGTAGCGCCAGTAGGCGTGCACCGAAGAGTCGCACCACTACCCCACCCGTCAGCAACGTGCCGACAGCCATCCAACCGCCTTCGAGTTGCTCGTACTTATAGAGCCAGTAGAGCGGGTCCTGGACGTTCCCGAACCCGGCAAAGACGAAGACCAGTGTGTACACCAAGGCGGCGACCAGCAGGATCAGTGATAATATGTGCTGATGAGTTCGCAAATCGTTTGTACTTGTTCGATCGTCAGGTCATAAAAGAGTGGCAAACGCACGAGGCAATCGGCGTATCGGTCGCAGTTGGGTAATGCCCGTCCGTCATGACGCGGCGCATAATAGGCGCTGCTGTGCAGACTCAGATAATGGAAGACCGCACCTACTCCGTGGTTCTTGAGGTAGGCAATGAGATCCGTTCGTGCCTCCAGAGACGGCAGCACGAGGTAGAACATATGCGCATTGTTGGTGGCATAGTTCGGGATGTCTGGGAGCGAGAAGAGACCCTTCTCGGCAAGCGGTTTGAGCAATTGATAGTACGTCTCCCAGAGCGCTTTCCGTTTGGATTGGATATCGTTGAGGTTCTCCAGTTGTGCCCAAAGGAAGGCGGCATTAACCTCGCTGGGCAGGAAGGACGAGCCGATATCGACCCAGCCGTATTTGTTCACTTCGCCGCGGAAGAACTCCGCCCGGTTGGTACCCTTTTCCCAGAGTATCTCTGCCCGACGCACAAACCGTTCGTCATTCACCACGAGCAGACCACCTTCTCCTCCGGAGGTGACGTTCTTGGTCTCATGGAAAGAAAAAGCGGCCAGATGCCCTATGCTGCCCAACGGACGCCCCTTATAATAGCTATCAATCGCTTGGGCGGCATCTTCGACGACGAGTAAGTTATGTTTCGCTGCAATTGCCATGATGGCGTCCATGTCGCATGCCACGCCGGCATAGTGGACGGGCACGATGACCTTGGTGCGCGGAGTGATGAGTGCTTCGATCGTGTCGGCATCGATATTGGGATTGCGGGACATGGAGTCCACAAAAACGACTTTCGCTCCCTCGCGCAGGAATGCCAAGGCGGTGGAGACAAAAGTATACGAAGGAATAATCACCTCGTCGCCGGGTTTCAGTTCGCAAAGCATCGCGCACATCTCGAGAGCATCGGTGCCGGAGGTAGTGAGCAAACATTTGCGGAAACCGTAGCGCTGTTCGAACCACGCCTGACAGCGTTTGGTGAACGCACCGTTCCCCGACAGTTTGCACGCAGACACCGCTTCGTACATATAATGGGCTTCCTTGCCCGTCAGATGAGGTTGATTGAAGTTGATCATAGGAAAAACACGATTACTCCGATAAGGATGATGGTTATTGCGAGGGCCTTGCGGCGGGTGATTTGTTCTTTGAACAGGAGCCAACTGAGGGCCGGCACAAAGAGATAACTGAGGCTCTCGATGATGCTGAGTTCTTTGAGTTGGAGTCCCCTGTGCATGCACCAAATATTGGCGACCATCGAAGCGAACATGATTGCATATCCGCCGATCACCCACGGATTGATATACTGCCTCCACCAAGGCGTGTAGGCTTGGCGTGCGCCCTGCTTGAGCAGCATCTGTGCACAAGCGGCAATAAAGACAACGCATATGGCAATCAGGGCGTATTTCATGACTTGGCAAGCAGGGTTATTCCGATAATAATCAGCACCGAACCGAGGATGTTAGGCAGCGTGATGGCTTCGCCGAAAAGGAGTGCGGCAAAGAGCATGGTGAAGATCAGGGTCGTGCCCTTGAAGAGGTAAGCGGTACTGAGTTCGAACCGTCGGAGCACCTGTTGCCACAAGAGCGCATAGATAGCGATGATCGCTACCGCCCCGACAAACCACAGCATATACGCCCAGGACATAGGCGTTTGGAGCGCCGCCATCTTGGTGCATATACCTACGCATGCGTACAGCAGATTAATACCGATCAGTGTGCATAGCGTAAGAACTTTGCCGGGTTGCCTATCCATATCTCGTTAGCCGGAATGTTTTTGGTTAATACAGCGCCTGCGCCGAGTGTCGCAAAATCCCCGATCGAGAGGAACTCGCGGATGGTGGCGTTCAGACCGATATGCACGCCTTTACCGATATGCAGGTAACTGCCCACGGCCGCTTGGGCGGCGATATGACAGAAATCTCCCACCTCATTGTCATGTCCCATCATCGCACCCGCCATCATCAAACAACCTTTGCCCAGACGGGACGCGGGGGACATGGAGACGTTGGGCATGACCACACAGCCGGAACCCAACTGCACGGAGGGCGCCACATAAGCCTGCGGGTGCACGAACGTGGCTAGCCGATCATCGGGGATACCAAGGGACTCGAAGAGTGCGATACGCTCGCGGTTGCCGTCGATACGCAGGATGGTGTTGATGAACCAATAGCCCTCATGCAAGAGCCGCGGTGCATCTGCCAGCTTACCGATGACGGGAAAGAGATCGAGGTGTTTGCCCACTTCTTCGCGGTCATTGAGGAAGCCTGCCACCTCGAGATCGGTGGCACCCATGCGACGTGCATGCTCAATCGCTGCCGCGACGACGGTACCGTTGCCGACACCACCTAATATAACTACTTTACGACTCATAACACTTGCTCAATGATATAATAGGTCTTTGTTTGGTCTCCAGGAAGATCCGGCCGATATACTCGCCCAAGATGCCGAGGAACGCAAAATTGAGTCCGAAGAGGAAGAGCATCAGCACCATCATGGAGGTCCAACCGGTGAGGACGTTGCCCATGAGTTTGTAGATAATGAGTGCCACCGCCCCGATCATACTGCCCACGCAGAGCAGGGCACCGAGGTAGGTCACCATGCGGATGGGGAACATCGAGAAGGAGAAGATCCGGGCGAAAGTGAGATTGAGCATCTTGCCTAAGTTATACCCGCTCTTACCGGCAAAGCGTGCGTCGCGTTTGAGCGGCACCGCCACATACTTACTACCGATGAAATAGAGCAGGCTGACCGCGGTGGCCGTCTTCTCAGGGAAGCGCCGCAACTCCTCCACCACACTCTTCTTCATCACGCGGAAGATACCCAGCCGCGGCATGGTGTGGATGTCCGTTATCCGGTTGCTCACCCGCTGGAAGAGTCGCGAGACGGCGATCTTGAGTCGGCTGTCCTTGCGTTCCTCCCACTGGGCGATTGCCATGCTGGCCTCGGGATCCGCCAAGAGGGCATCGATCAGCACCGGTATATCTTCGGGCCGGTCCTGCAGGTCGGAGTCCATGAGGACGATCAGGTCCTTGGTGGTCAAAGAGAGTCCTGCGGCAATCGCGTTCTGCTGACCGAAATTACGGCTCAAGCGGGCGATACGCAGGTGCTGGTAGGTCTTGCGTGCCTCGTTCATCACCGCCCAGGAGTTATCCCGACTGCCGTCGTCCACGAGGATGATCTCATATTCCGAGACAATCGACTCCAGCACGGCGGTCAGACGACGCAGTAACTCGTCGATCACCTCCTGGTCATTATAGATCGGTATTGCTACCGACAGACTGTTTGTATATCTCATCGTTGCGATAAATAATATATCCTGTTCGCTCGGCGCTGCAGGTCAGTTCGTGCGGGGCTTGAAAGACCACGCTACTACGCGCCAGTTGTTGTACCTTTACCTCTATCGGCAGACCCAGCGCTACCTCGATGACACCTTTGAGAAAATCGTATCCGGTGCTCAGTTGCACGAGGTCACTCCCGATAAAATCGCCACCCATGCGTCCGGCTATCTCCATCACCACTACCCGACCCTCGTCGGTTATCTTATACTCCGAATGCGAGGCACCATCGGTCAGACCGAGGGCATCGAGAGCTTGGCGGGTGATGGCAAAAATACGTTCCTGCATAGGAGCCGGTAAGGTAGAGGGCTGATGATGCCCGAGCTCCACAAAATGCGGTGCGCCGGTCGTATCCTTGTCGGTGATCTGCAGGGCATGATGCACGCCATGTTGCGAGATCATCTCCACGCTTATCTCCCGTCCTTCGATAAACTCCTCCACGATCGCTTCGCCGGCAATGGAGAGACTTTTCGCCAAGGCAATCGCCGGTTCCAAATCCTCTGCGCGCTCCACTTTCTGCACGCCTAAACTACCGCTCCGATCCGTCGGTTTGACGATGAGAGGGAATTTTAGATTTGAAATTTGAGATTTGAAATTTGAAATTTGAGGGCAGTCCACTCCTGCGGCCATCAACACGTCGCGCATGAGGTGTTTGTCGTGGGCTCGCACGGCTGCTTCGTAGCGGTTGCCGGGCAGGCCCATCTGCTCCGCCACATAAGCCACAGTCGGTGCCGCCACGTCACTGGCAATCGTGCAGATACCGTCTATCTGCTCTGCCCGGCAGGCCGCCAGGATCGCTTCCTGCTCCGTGATGGAGATCGGATAGAAGACATCGCACAGGTCCTTGCACACCGCGTCCTTGGGCCAGGAGAAACAGATCGTCCGTAGGCCCATCTGCTTGGCGCGCTCTACCAAGGGCTGCTGCAGATAACTCGCTCCTATGATGGCTAAAGATTTCAAATTTATGATTTCAAATTTATGATTTCACTTTTAATTGTACGACGGCATAGCGGCCGTTGCGCACTTTCCAGATGATCTCCACGGGTACGCCGTAGTGCTTGTCGATCTGTTCGCACACGCGCTGCAAGGCGGTGTGTTCGCGGTCGTAACGGCGGTCGGTGAAGATATACATATCGTCCCGCAAGAGGGCACGGTAACTGTGTCCGACGGGTTTATTAAGCGGCAGATAGGTGGTCCAACCCAGCGTATATTTATGAAAATCATAGGGCCAGACATGCCAGGGATCGGTGGATTCCATCATCATCGATGTGCCGATGGTGGTCACATAGGCCTCCTGCGGCACGTATTCCAGCAAAGGCTGCTGCAGTCGCGTCCACACACTGCGGTTATACTCCGCGGTGAGGCGCTCGGAGTAGATCTGATAGCCGTACCAACCGCTCAGTCCCAGCAGAGCGATCGTGATGCCCCAACGGCGCTTGCGACCGGTGGTGTCCGGCAGGAGCATGAAATCCGTGATGAGAATCGGCACGATCATGCAGAGGAAGACGCGGTTCTTGAGGAAGCCGTCCAGACTGACATGCACCATGAGCACGAGCACAAAAAGCGTGTAGAGCAGCAGGAAAATCCGTTTGTTGGGATTGCCGGTCGTGAGCATCATCAGCACCAGCAGTGCCAGCAGGATAGCTATCTCCACGGCGTAACGGTCCAGGCGGTGGAGGTTGGACAGTTGCCGTCCGAACGACACCTCACCTACCATCGCACTCAGTTGGCGCAAGGTCGGCAGATCCATCTGTTCGGCATCAGGGATAAACCGCAAGAGCAGCAGATAATCGATCACATCGACCCCCTCGGGCAACTGCGCGGCCGACATCTTATACGCATTCGGGTTATCGTTCAGTTGGGCCCGGAGTTGATTGTACTCGCGGTAATATTTCCATTCCGGATCGGCATTGTACACCGCGCGGTTCGCGTATCGGCAGCCCACCACAGCGGTCAGCATGACCACTATCGCGATGTACTTCCGCCATTCGAGGCGGTAATGGTAGACGATTATCGGTGCCATAAGCAGCCCTACCAGACCCGCGGCGTAGAAACGCACCAGGGCGGCTATCAGCACGAGCACTACCCCGCTCCATCGTGCTTTGGCGCTGTTACGGAGCAGCAGCATACAACCCGCCAGACAGGTGATTCCCGCAACGGTAGTGAACTGCAGCGCGATGATCGTTCGTGCCCAGAGTACGTACAGGATCAGCAACCACAGTATCCGCTCCCAGCGGGCACGGTGCTCCATCGTGAGCACGCAATAGGCAATCACCGACATCGATACCACATGCAGGGCTGCAAAGGAGAACGTGTACCACTCGATCGCTTGCGTCAGACCGTACAAGAGGGTCAGTATCCAGCCGTAGAGGACATTGATATAAACGAGGTGAAAGTCCGGTGTGCCCGAATAGGTACCGTTGGCGATCATGCACATCATTACGTCGTCGTTCTCCTCAAAACCCAGAGATAACGCCCATGCCAACACCGCAAAGAGCACGATGTTCACCGCTAACACTATGTACTTCAAACCTCTCATTCCCAGTGTCTGTCTTTTGCGAAGAAACGCACGGCGCCGTTGAGTAGCGTCGTCGCAGCCATATGTCGTCCATAAGTCGGACTGTACCGACCGATCCGCCGAGCATTACGCAGTCGTTCCTGCATCGTGTGCCATTTGCGAGCGATACGGTTCTTCGGTGCCGTGGTATGCGTTTTGGGTTCGATCATCTTCCCCGCCAACAGGTCATGCATCAGGCCTTCCGCACGGATGGTCAAATCGGGAACATCCGTATAGAAGAACGCCTCTTTTTTCGGCAAATCGAAGAAAGTCACGAGCAGATACATATAGAGTTGCCACACATCCATGAGGTGCAGTTGTCTCAACCAATATTGGAGTCGGCGAGCGTCGATACGGTCGTGGGTGTGCCAGAGCAGCAGCGTCAGATCGAACAGCTGCCGCAGGTTTGCGCCCTGCGTCATCATATGCTCTGAGGAATGGAGGAAGACAAAGAGCGCATTGAAAGTCGGTTCGAAAACCGTCACCTCTAACCCACTAACCACTAACCGCTCTCCGTTTTGCACGCCGTACGCCTCCATGCGCGCGTAGCGTCGTTCGTCGATCGGGTGCTGAAAAGCGACAGACACACGGTGGATCTCAATCGAGATACCGTCCGCAATGAGGTTATAATGTTTGTAATGGTCCAGCTCCTCGTCGAACTTCAAGGCGTCGGGGAAGGTCTCTCGCATGACGGCACAAGCAGGATGGTACTGATCGATACCCACCAGCAGGTCAATATCGCCCCAAGCACGTTGTTCCGGCGCGGGATAGAGTGCCGCCAGTCCCGCTCCTTTCATCAGTACCGGTCGGATACCCGCGCGCGTAAGAGCCGTCCAGGCTTTCGTGAGTACATACTGCAACTTGACTTGTTGCTGCATGTTGTGCACGCAGACCGCCTTCATCGGGGCACTATGATCCGGATCCGTGCCCTTCTCCAAGCGTTGGGGAAAAACGGTCGGACCTACCCCTTGTGCCACGCATTGCTCATATGTGAGGGAATCGAAGATCATGCACTATGGGTCTTGTGCGTAAGGATGGAACGCATGGTCAAGAAAAAATACTTGATATCCGTGCGGATCGGGTGCGCCAGGTACTCCGTGAGGTACTTGTCTTCGCTCGCGAACAGCTCGTCGAAGGTGTCGGGATGGTCGATATAGAACGGCGGGATCAGTCCGGGTTTGCTCAGGGTACGTTTGTCCTGCAACCATTGGGGATAGGTCTCGAACATGGTCCGGCTCAACGGCCGTACACCCACGAGCTTCACATCCCGTTTGATCCAGTTGATGAGCATCGGCAGTTCGTCCAACCAGTACTTGCGCATGAACTTACCCCAGGTGGTGATCCGCCAGTCGTCGTTCGATTTGTCGGATATATCCATACCGCCGCGGGCATCAAACACATATTTCTGGATGTACTCCGCATAGGGGTGCATCGTACGGAACTTATAGAAATACTTGATCTCTTTGTTCTTGCAGACGCGCGGCAACTTGATCAGCGGCCCATAGACCTTGATCTGCTCCTGCGGATAGGGCTGCGACTTACGGTGGGCAAACACATACTCGATATGGCCCATCGGCACAATCTCATCCACCTCGAAGCCGCAGAAATACAGCCGTCCGAGCACCTCGGTCTTGCTCAGCATGCGCTTGCGACCTTTGGTGATGTCATAATAGAGACGACTCGTGAGCATCAGGCGCGGTACGACCCGTTTATGCCAGAAATAGAGGCAATAGATGAGCCAGTTCAGCCCCCAGGGATAGCGTTTGAGGATCTTCGATTTGATATATTCCTGCGGTCGGTAACAGCAGACGTAACGTCCGTCGTCGGGCAGTTTCTGGTTCACGATACAGAAACGGCGGTTGATACCCTTGGCATCATTGAGCAGGGTCAGATCGACCAGGGTCTCGTATTGATAATCGGGTATCTGCAGGAAGGCGAACCGATTGCGGTCACACACCACTTTGGTCTGCCGACTGTCCAGGCGCGCTTTCTTGCGGAGCATGTAATAATCGGCTTCGGTGGTGACAGAGAGCACCGACTGATGGATGGACTCGATACTGCTCTTGTGCCGTTTCTCGTCGGGCCGCAGGACCTGCGCACCTTTACGATGCTCGATCTGCATCGCCGGCACGGTCATGTTCGTCGCATATTTCCAGTAATGCTCCATCACTACGACGAAAGTCTCCAGCGCGCCCACGATCAGGATGGTCCACATCGCCACACGCGGCGAGAGGTTATACGGCAACTGCGGCAGGACCCACCAGCACAGGCCGATCAGGATTCCGGCATCCAGGATCAGAGATACCATCGATTGCCAGAGCCAGGCTTCTTTATACGGGCGGTAGAGCTGGACCGCAAAGCCCACGATGATCCATGCCGCCGCCAGGATACCGAACAACGCCCAGTAATGCACCAACTCACTCTTGTCACTCACCCAGCGCCATAACATACACACCAGCGCCGCCAGCAACCACACCAGCAGATCCACTGCTACCCTTCTATGCCATCCTTCCCGTATCATTCGCCTGTATATCTGTTTTTCTTTCCATAAACGACCCATTTATCCAGCGCCACGAGCACAGCCGGTACCACGGTGAGCGTGAGCACGATCGCCATGAACGCTCCGACAGCCAGGCAGCCTACGATATTCGATATCATGACATCGTCGATCACCAGCGACATCGCGCCCGGACCGATCACCATGATCAGACCCGAGGTCAGGATCGTACGTATCGACCCTCTGTACGCTGCACAGACGGCATCAACCGGCAGCATCGACTTACGGCTCTCGCGGTAGTAGTTCGCAAAGAGGATACCATAATCAATCGTGGCACCCATCAGGATGGCCTGTACGATCAGGTACGCCAGATAGAGCATCTGACCCGTTACCAAGCCGGCCACCACTACATTGACATACACCGCACTCATAACAGTCACCACGAGGATCGTCGGTACGATCACCGAACGGAAAGTCAGCGCCACGATGAGGAAGATAGACAGGATCGTCAGGAGCGACACCACGCCCATCTCATGGTCAAAACCACCTCGCATTTCCGCGTACATCACCGACTCGCCCACATAATAATGTTCATGCGGCAAACGGGCATCGGCCAGAGCCGTCAGGGTATCAACGAAATCATAGGTCTCCATCGACTCTTTGGGCAGCGAGGTGAGCAGCACCAGCAAGGAGTGTTGGTCCTTGCGCAACATGCCTAATCCGTCTTTCATCTGGGCCTTGATATTCTTCGCCTGCTGACCGATCGTATCGGGCAATATATCCTCCAGACGCGGGTCGTACACCAAGGTATCGCACAGGTAATTGAGCAGCGGCTCGAAGCCCAGACGAAGCGAGTCGCAGGTATCGTTCACCGAGAAATAATAATCATATAACAAGGACATCTGTGCCGGTGTGACAGGCTCTGCCTTCACGTCCGATAGCTTCATGAGGCGCGCTAACTTGCTTGCCATCTTGTCCGGTGCGTAGGTTTTCTCGCCGAACACCAGTTCGGTGAACAGCTCGGCCTGCAGGTCGGCTTTACTCGGTCCTTTATGTTTGACAACGGGCGCCTCCTCTTTCTTCGGCATGACCGCACGCATGGTGTCCGTGCTGTGCAGCGAGCGCTGCATGTCGGCTATCGTGCTGGCAATCGCCTGCGTGTTCAGTTCCGACGGCTGTTTAGCCACTTTCTTCTCCGGCTTTGGAGGATTGGCGATCGCTAACAACTCGTCGTCCGTGAAGCCCTCAATACCGAAGGCGCGGAGTAAGATATTCAGATCGTGCGGTGTGAGGCGGGCATTCTGATCCGCCAGGTCCATGAGGTAGGTACGCTGACTTAACAAGGTCCGTTGCTCGTCCGACACCATTCCTGCCAGACCGGGACGTCGGAACAGGTCATCCACCAAGAGGTGCACGTACTGCAGCGGCGTCATCTTCTTCACTTTGCCCGGCGCATAGCCGTACACCAACTGGGTCTGGATCATGGTCGAACCCATGAAGTTAGACATCTCCTTGACGGACATCGGCAACCGGATTGCGGCCGTATCGGTCAGTTTGTGCATCTCCACCGAAGCGGCAGAGGTCTGCGTAGCGTTGAGCCGTGTGATGAACGGCACGATAGCGATCTTCTCCACCTCCATCTGCGGCACCTCCACACTGTCCTCCGTGATGGCCAACGGCGCGGTCGTGGCTGTCAGCATCGCGATCGTCTCGCGGCGCGGCACCACGGTGTCCTCCAGCTCGATCGGAGCCTTGGGAGCAATCGGCATCTTCTGCGTTTTCGGAGCTCTCGGCGCAGGCTGCACATCGAGCATGGACTGCAGGTCCGCTATCTGGCGCTTCATATCCTCGTCGAGGTAACTCGAGAAAAGCGGATTGGTCGCCACGTGGGTATGTAAGAACCGTGCGATCGAGGGGAAGTCCAGTTCCCGCTCCACGGAGTCTTTGTGCTCCATGTAGTACAGCAAGCGCACCATCTCGGGATTGATCATATCCAAGGCCTCCGGCGGCACGGTCGTACCTTCCGGCATGAAGTCCTTGAAGTCCGTCAACATCGACCGCACGTGGTTCGCCATCTGGTCAGGTGTCAGCGGCTGCGACATGAGCGTCGGATAACTGATCACCAGGTTGATACCCGGCTGCGCCACCAGGCTGTCCACCAAAGCGTATATGGAGTCTTCGTCCTGCGTGTCATAGACCAGCACAAACGGATTCGGACTCGGGAAAATCTTCTCTATCTGCGACTCCGACTCGGCGGAGAAGAAGATCGTCGTCTGCCGGCTCAGGTACCAGGATCCGAAGAACAGGATCACCGCACCGATAGCAAAAGGTAACTTATGCCGCGAGATGAACTGTGCGAAACGGTCCGTCGACGGCACATAGGCTTTCTTCGCCGTGCGGTTGATCGTCTTGCGGAACAGCATCATCAGCGCCGGCATGGCCGAGAACGTACAGATGAGCGAACAAACGACACCCTTGGCGAGCACGATACCCATGTCCGCACCGATCTTCAGACGCATGAAACAAAGCATCAACAGACCTACCACGGTCGTCAACGCCGACGACAGGATGGAAGGTGCGGCCTTGGCAATCGCCTTATTGGCAGCTATGACCGCGGTGCTACGGTCCGTGTGCTCATCCTGCTCCTGCCGGTATCGGTTCAGCAGCACGATACAGTAATCGAGCGAGAGCACGGCTTGCAGGATCGAGCCGATGAAATTCGTCGTGATGGACACCGAAGGCAGCAGGGCGTTCGTGCCCATGTTCAGCGCAATCGCCAGACCGGCGGTCACTAAGATCACCACCGGTTCGAACCAAGACTGCGCCATGAGGAAGAGCACGCCCATGATCATGAAAGCGGCAAAGATAATGACCGACACAGGCGGCGTCGCGCCATCTTGCGAGGTCTCTACCACGCAGTTACCGCCGAAACGGGTACTGATCTGCTTGCCCAGGGCTTTCTGATCCACCGACTTCGGCACGTCCAGGTCAAAGACCGTGTGCGTACTGTCAGCACTATAGCGGTATGTCACGCCATGCACGTCCTCATAGCCCTCCAAGAGCGTGCGGATACCCGGCACCTCGTTCGGCTTCACGCCCTCGAACATGACATGCACATCCGTTCCGGACATCTGCGCCGACGAACCAAACTCACTCATCACGATCTCCAGACCGCGCTTCATCTGCGAGTCGTCAGGCAGGTACTTGGTCATGTCCGCATTGACGTTCGTGTGAAACATCATCACGATGCTCACAGCCGCCAAGGCTACCGTGATAGCAAATAATATGTAATGGGTTGCCCGCTTCACGTTTTACTTTTCGCTCTTAAAACTCATCTGCAGGAAAGCCACCTCTTTCGGGGTCAGGAAACGCCATTTGCCACGACCTACATTCTTCTTCGTCAGGCCGGCAAACGATACGCGGTCCAGATTGACCACCTTGTACCCTACTTTCTCGAAGATACGGCGTACGACGCGGTTCTGACCCGAGTGGATCTCCAGACCGATATGCTTGCGGTCCTCTTTGGGGAACTCCAAGGCGTCCGGGATGATACGCTCGTCGTCCAGCACCACACCGGCGCGAACGATTGCTTCGTCCACCTGGTCCAGCTCCTTGTCGAGAGTGACGGCATATACTTTCTTCTTGTTGAATTTCGGGTGCGTCAGCTTGGCGGCCAGATCACCGTCGTTGGTCAGCAACAGCACACCGGTCGTGTTACGGTCCAGACGGCCCACCGGATAGATACGCTCCGGGCAGGCATTGCGCACGATGTCGATCACCGTGTGGCGCTCTTGCGGATCGTCGGTCGTCGTCACCGTGTTCTTCGGTTTGTTGAGCAGGATATAGACCTTTCGCTCACGGCGTACCGGCTGATCGTGGAAACGGATATCGTCCGTCGGCAGCACTTTGGCACCCAGACTGTCCACTGTTACACCGTTGACCGAGATCACACCGGCCTGAATGAAATCATCCGCCTCACGACGGCTGCATATACCGGCATTGGCCAGATACTTGTTCAGACGTACCGGCTTGGTCGGATCCTCGTGTTGCTCACGATAGACTTGCTGCTTGTGACCGGAATACAGATTGTTGTTACGTTTAGGTTTACCTCCAAACGGTTTGTTCGGCCTGTTCGGGCGCTCGCCTCCAAACGGGCGTTCTGTACGCTCACTGCCGAATCCGAATGGTTTAGGCCTACTCTCTCCGTCTTCGCGACGGAAACGCGGACGAGCACTTACCTGCTCTCCTTCTCTGTGAAAACGCGGACGAGGTCTGCGTTCACCTTCATTGTTCAAATTGTTGTACATTTCTTTGTGCATTATGCGTATACTCACGTACGCGCGTTAATTAAATATAAGGTGAAAAGGCAAAAGGAAACCCTTTTACCTCTTACCTTTTACTTTTTACCTACCGGCTCAAGCTTCTGTTTGCTCAATAGCCAACTTACCACGATAGTAACCGCAGGACGGGCAAACCGTGTGGTAGATATGCAATGCGCCACAGTTCGGGCATGTTGCCAATGTAGGGGCTTTCACTACGTCATGCGTACGACGCTTTGCTTGTCTGGTGTGGCTTTGTCTTCTTTTAGGATGTGCCATAATATTTTACAATTTAAAATTTCAAATTTATAATTTATAAATTATCAATTTTCGGGCTCCGGCTCGTCACATAGGTGATTATGGAGGAGAAGTTCCATCTGCTTGTTGCACTCACCCGCTTGGTGACTGTGAACGATCGGAATATTGATACTTACTATTTCATATGCGAGCCAGGTCAAATCGAGATTATCGATTTTCGATGCGCGATTTTCGATTTCCTCGTCCGCCGAGAAAATCTCCTGCTCGTCTTCTATTTCAAGGGGCATGGGATCGAGGCATCTATCGCACAAAACAAAGACAGTTCCGTGAACCGCAATCTTGAGCTCATAGTCCTCCTCCCGGAGATTTAGCGTCGCTTTTCCAACCACCTTTCCGCTTAAGATTTCCGTTTTCTCCAAGCCCTTGAAGAACGCGTCATCCAGCGTAATATCGAAGCTATGAAGGCCTATGGGAAGGCGTTTCAAATCAATGATATAGTGGTCTTTTTCGCTCATTACGCAAAATCGGCTGCAAAATTACTGCTTTTTTTTGAATTATGCAAATTTTTTTGGCTTTTTTTTGTGCATTTCGGAAATTTATCGTATCTTTGCAGCAAATTTTAGATTTAATACTATGTCTTGGATCATGATTCTTCAGCTCCTCATTGTGTTAGGAGCGTTGTGGGTCGGTTCTCGGTACGGTAGCTTGGCGCTGGGCGCTATCTCCGGTATCGGTCTGGCGATCCTCGTTTTCTGCTTCGGAATGAAGCCCGGTACGCCTCCGACAGACGTCATCTACATCATCATCGCAGCCGTCACCTGCGCCGGTATCATGCAGGCTTCCGGCGGTATGGATTGGTTGATTCAGTTGGCGGAGAAGATGCTTCGTAAGCACCCGAACAGTATCACTTTCCTCGCCCCGCTGACGACCTTCTTCTTAACGGTCCTCGTCGGAACCGGTCACGTCGTTTACACCCTCATGCCGATCATCTGCGACATCGCGCTCAAGAAAGGGATCCGTCCCGAGCGGCCGTGCGGCGTGGCGTCTATTGCTTCGCAGGTAGGTATCACCTGTTCGCCGATTGCAGCAGCGGTGGTGGCG
>Ga0247611_10004090_pt1 | contig 20627 bp, 17 predicted proteins | sample 177DNAGHGhighgp2_FD_192422 | JGI IMG/M metagenome (GOLD analysis project Ga0247611, IMG submission 192422) | Sheep rumen microbial communities from Palmerston North, Manawatu-Wanganui, New Zealand - 1770 DNA GHGhigh gp2 | ecosystem: Host-associated > Mammals > Digestive system > Stomach > Rumen...
CATGGAGGAGCTGATCGCAGAGCTCAAGGAAAAGGGCTACGGGATCTATCTGCTCTCCAACGCGTCGTACCGCCAGCACGAATACTGGCCCCGCGTCCCGGCCAGCCGCTATTTTGACGGCACGCTCATCTCCGCGGACGTGAAGCTCGTCAAGCCGCAGCCGGAGATCTACCGTCTGCTGTGCGAGACCTTTTCGCTCCAGCCGGACGAGTGCGTCTTCATCGACGACGCCATCAACAACGCCGAGGGCGCTTACCTCTGCGGGATGCACCCGATCGTTTTTCACAATGACGTTGCCGAGCTGCGCCAAAAGCTGCGCGAAGAAGGCGTCCCGGTATAACAAAACGGACCATTCGGTTTTCCGAATGGTCCGTTTTGTTATACAGTTTCCAGTATCTAGTGTCTAGCTTCCAGTACTCCGGAACGAAAGATGCAATCAACCATCGACACCGTATGCCAGACACAAGAAACTAGAATCTAGAAACTAGCCGCTACGACAGGTTCCCTGTCGCGTACATCACGGCGGTCGTCGCGACGACCGGCGCCGTCTCGCAGCGCAGGATGCGCTCGCCCATCGAGCAGATGTGCAGCCCCACGATGCGCGCGAGATCCGCCTCAAAGGGGGCGAAGCCACCCTCCGGGCCGGTGATCAGCGCGACGGTTTTGGCCGTCTTGTTTGCCTCCAGCACGGCGTCGAGCCCCTCGCGCTCGCCCGTCTCATACAGGAAGAGCTTCAACTCCTTCTGGTTGGCGATGTTCAGCGCGTCGGCGAACTCGCCCGCCCAGCTGACGGAAGGGATGATGCCGCGGCCTGACTGCTTGGCGGCCTCCTCGGCGATGCGCTGCCAGCGCTCGAGCTTTTTCTCCGGCGTCTCGGGGCGCGCGACGCAGCGGTCGCAGTTGAAAAACGCGATCTCGTTCGCGCCGGCCTCGACGCATTTCTGGATGATATAGTCGGTACGGTCGCCCTTCGGCAGCCCGCACAGCACCGTCACGGCGACCGAGGGCTCGGCCGGGCAGGGGACGACCTCGATCACCTCGGCCTCGACCTGCTCGGGATCGGCGCTGACGAGGCGGCATTTATAATCCGTGCCCTGCGCGTCGCAGATGATCAGATCCTCGCCGGGGCGCAGACGCAGCACGCGCACATGCTCGGCGTCACGGCCGCGGATGATGGCCATTCCGCCCTTGATGTTCGTTCCGGCCATAAAAAATCTCGGCATGGTCAAAGCCCTCCGTTTTCGTAAGCTTTCTATTCATTCATTATGGCACAAAAAGCACCTCTTTGCAAGAGCGCGCATACAATGCTCCGGCGGATGCTTTCGCCGGAGGAGGGGAGAGAAATGAAACAGGAAAAGCCCTTTGCCGGGCTCGAGACGGTGTGGAAGCGCGTGGAGCAAAGCCGCAAAGGCGCGCAGGGCTCGGCCGCGCTCAAGCCGCGGCTTGACCCGTCACGGCGCACCGATCGCTTCGCGCCGCGCTTTCGTTAGCGCGAAGCGCTATTTCTTCAGCCGTCCGGGGCTGATGCCGAAGACGGCGGTAAAGGCGCGGTGAAAGGCCGAATAGTCGGCAAAGCCGCACTCCTCGGCGGCGCGCGCGGCGCTCATGCCCTCGCGGATCAGATGCGCGGCGCGCATCAGCCGCCGCTGGCGGACATAGGCGTGGACGCTCTCGCCGGTCTGCGCCTTGAAAAGATGCATGAAGTGATAGCGGCTGATATGGACGCGCGCGGCCAGCTCGTCCACGTCGAGCTTCGCGGCGAGGTTTTCGTTGATATAAGAAAGGACCGCGTCGATTTTGGCGTCGTGGGCCTGCTCGGTCTGCCCGTCCGCGGCGTCGGAAAAGCCGAGCCGGCCGAGGAGGACCAGCAGCTGGACGATCAGCGCGTCGCACATCGCCTCGGCGCCGAACTGGCCGCCGCGCAGCGCCTCCTCAAGCTGGCCCAGCAGCGTTTCAAGCGGCGCGCGCTGCGCCTCGTCCGGGGCGAGGAGGTAGCGCGCACGCTCGTCAGCGCGGTCAAAGCAGCCGAAGAGCCGCGCGTCCGGCATCAGACGGTCGAAATACTTGCGGTCGAGATAGAGGATGATGCGCTCATACGGCGCGCTCTTGTCGATCAGCGCCTTGTGGATCGTGTGATGCGGCACCAGCAGGATGTCCCACGGCCGCAGCGTGTAGACGATGCTCTCCATCGCATAGTCGACGCGCCCGGAGAGCAGCAGCACGATCTTGTCGAATTCGTGAAAATGGAAATCACGCTCGGCTCCGGCACTGTCGCGCAGATGGAAATAGTGGTAATTTTCCTCCAGATAGCCCTCGCGGGCGTATTTTTTTTGTGCCAAAAGGCTCACCTCGCCACACCATATTGGGTTCGCAGCACGATTATACAGCACGTTTTGCAAGGTTTCAAGCAAATCTTGCAATTCTATTTGCAGTTTTCTTCGTGTATGCTAGTAGCAGCAAAAATCCGGAATGGAGGCTTTATCATGATTTTTCTGAAGAGAAACTGGTTCTTTTTCTCGATGATCCTCGGCATCGTGCTCGGCATCGTCGTCGGCTTTGTCTGGGACGGCGCGGGCGCGCTCGAGCCGCTCGGAACGCTGTTCATCAACATGATGTTCTGCGTGGTCGTGCCGATGGTCTTCTTCTCGATCTCGTCTTCGATCGCGAACATGAAGAGCGTCAAGCGCGCCGGCAAGCTGATGGGCACCACGGTTGTCACCTTCATGTGCACGACGATCATCGCTTCCGTCATCATGTACGTTCTCGTCCGCTTCATCCCGGTCTACACCGGCGAGCCCGCCTTTGAGCCGGGCGCTTCCGAGCCGATGACCGTCGGCGCCATGATCGTCGGCTTCTTCACCAAGCCCGACTTCCCCGATCTGTGGAGCCGCCGCTCGATCCTTCAGCTGATCATCGCGGGCATCTTCTTCGGCTTCGGCGTGCAGATGTGCGGCGGCCCGGAGACGAAGGTCGCGAAGCTGCTTGAGGAGATCACCAACGTCCTGATGAAGGTCATCAAGCTCATCAGCTATTACGCCCCGATCGGCTTCTTCGGCTTCTTCGCCGCGCTGGTCGCCGCCCACGGCGCCGACTTTGTCTCGAGCTATGCGCGTGCGATCATCCTCTACTACGTCGTTTCCTTCCTCTACATGTTCCTGATCTTCCCGCTCTACGCGCGCTTCGGCGGCGGCAAGGGCGCCGTCAAGGTCATGTTCCAGCACCTCTTCCGTCCGGCCGCGGTCGCCTTCGGCACCTGCTCGTCCGTCGCAACGATCCCCACCAACATGGAGGTCTCCGAGGATACCGGCATCTCCAAGGACGTCACCGACATCGTGCTGCCCATGGGCGCGACGATGAACATGGACGGCTCCGGCATGAGCGCGATCATCAAGGTCGCCTTCCTCTTCGGCATGTTCGGCAAGGACTTCGCCACCACCGACGCCCTGCTCGCGATCATCGTCGCGACGGTCTCCTCCGTGGCCATGTCCGGTATCCCGGGCGGCGGCGGCACCGGCGAGCTGGTGCTCTGCTCGCTGTTCTTCCCGGAGCAGCTGGCTGTTGCCTTCCCCATTGCCCAAGCGATCGGCGATCTGGTCGATCCTCCCGCCACGATGGTCAACGCCGCCGGCGACTATGTCGCTTCCTTCATTGTCTCCCGCTTCAACGACGGCAAGGATTGGCTGCAGAAGGCTCTTGCCAGAAAGCAGCAGGCCTCCGAGGCACAGGCCGAGTAAGATGCGTTATACAAAAATGCACGGCGCGGGCAACTCCTTCGTTATCCTGGAGAACCTGCACGGCGAGCTCACGGGCGAGGACCTTTCCGTCCTCGCCCTGCGCTTATGCGACCCCTCGCGCGGCCCCGGCGCGGACGGCATGATCGTCCTCGCGCCTCCCGCTGCGGGCGAGGATTTCTCGATGCTCTTCTATAACGCCGACGGCTCGACGGGTGAGATGTGCGGCAACGGCGCGCGCTGCGTCGCCCGCTACGGCGTCGAGCACGGTCTTGTGCGTGATTCCGAGCAGATCCGCTTTCGCGCGGCGGCCGGCGAGATCACGGCGCGGCGGATCGACGAAGAAAACTTCGAGGTGCGCCTCAACGACCCGAGCGTCATCGACCTCTGCCGACCGGCAGAGTCGGACGCGGGGACGGTGCTGTGCAGCTATGTCGAGCTGGGCGATCCGGGCATCCCGCACGCGGTCGTGCGCGTATTCGACGACGCCTTTGCCGACCTCGATTCCCTGCGCGAGAAAGGGCGCGCGCTGCGCCAGAGCCCTGCCTTCCCGCGCGGCGCGAACGTCACCTTTGCCAGCGTCGATGAAAACGACCGCGTCCGCGCGATCACCTTTGAGCGCGGCGTCGAGGACTTTACCCTCGCCTGCGGGACAGGCTGCGGCGCCGCGGCGGTCAGTTTGTGCCTCCTCGGCGATGTGGCGGGCGAGCGTGTCACGGTCGACATGCCGGGCGGCACGCTGTCCGTCTCCCTCCGGCGCGAGGGCGGCACCGCGCGCGACATCCTCCTCACCGGCCCGACGGCCATGGTCGAAGAGGGAGAGTTCGCGCTGAACTGAAAAGACTTATTGAGCAAAACAGCCCCGTCACAGGACGGGGCTGTTTTTTCGCGCGTATTTTCAGACGGCGGGGTGTATCGTACGCTATAGAATCGCATGTCACGGGAGGCATTGCTATGCAGGCGACAAAGGCGCGCCCGGTCGCGGCGCGAAGCGGGATCCTCTATCTGCGCACGGATGAGATCAGCCCAAACCCGGTGCAGCCGCGCACCGTGTTCGAGGACGAGGCGCTGCGGGAGCTCTCGGAGAGCATCCGCAGCTACGGTATCCTCAATCCGCTGACGGTTCGGCGGCGCGCGGGGCGCTACGAGCTGGTCGCGGGAGAAAGGCGGCTGCGCGCGGCAAAGCTGATCGGCCTGCGCGAGGTGCCCTGTATGCTCATCGACGTCAACATGGAGGACGCCGGGCTGATCGCGCTGGTCGAAAATCTGCAGCGGCGGGATCTGAACTTCCTTGAGGAGGCCAACGGCATCCGCCAGCTGATCCGCATGTTCGGCATGAGCCAGGAGGAGGCCGCGCGGCGCCTCGGGAAATCTCAGTCGGCGGTCGCAAACAAGCTGCGGCTCTTAAAGCTGCCGGAGGACGTGCTCGAGACGCTGCGCGACCGCGGCCTTACCGAGCGGCACGGGCGCGCGCTGCTGCGTCTGCCGGACGAGGAGAGCCAGCGCGCGGCGCTCGGTAAGATCATCGAGAAGGACATGACCGTCGCCGCGGCCGAGAGCTATGTCGACGAGCTGCTTGCCGCCGGGGCGCAGCCGCCCGCCGCCGCGAAGCGCACCTTTGTCATGAAGGACGTGCGGCTTTTCCTCAACAGCGTCTCGCGCTCGTTCGAGCTGATGCGACAGGGCGGCGTCGAGGCAGACATGCAGCGCCGCGAGACCGACGACGCGCTGATCCTGACGATTTCGATCCCGAAGCGCGGATAGTTTCTAGATTCTAGATTCTAGTTTCTAGCATACTGTATCGATAGTTGATAGCATCTTTCGTCCCTGAGTACTAAAAACTAGACACTAGAATCTAGACACTAAAAATCGGCGCATAAAACCGCCCTTCGCGTCGTATCGTGTAGGGAGGTGGTGGAAAATGCTCAGCTTTTTTTCCGACCTGCGCTACCGCGAGGTCATCGATATTCACACGGGCTTCCGGCTCGGCTACATCTGCGACGCGGAGTTTGACGACGAGAGCGGGCGGATCTGCTCGCTGATCACGCCCGGCAAAGCCAAGTTTTTCGGTCTGCTCGGGCGGGAGGACGATTATATCCTGCCCTGGGAGTGCATCGTACGTGTGGGGCGGGACATCATCCTCGTCGACAGCAAGGAGGAGATGCGCCGCCGCAAGCGGCCAAGGAGGTTCTAGTTTCTAGTACCTAGTGTCTAGTATCTAGTATCTAGTATTCGGTAACGAAAGAGGCGATCATGGCAGATTACAGAGACCATAATCTAGAAACTAGAAACTAAAAACTAGAAACTAAAAAAGACAGGAAAGCATTTGCTTTCCTGTCTTTTTTTGAAGATCCGAAGGATCTTACTTGCCCATGTTCATCTGGGCGGCGACCTCAGCTGCGAAGTCCTCTTCCTTCTTCTCGATGCCCTCGCCCTTGACGTAGTGGATGGCGTCGACGAACTTCACCTTGCCGCCGAGCTTCTTTGCGGCGTCGGCAATGTAGCCGGCCACGTCGCCGGAGAAGAGGTCGGAGCGGACGAACTCCTGCTGGAGCAGGCAGTTTTCCTTGTAGAAGGCGTTGATCTTGCCGGCGGCGATCTTTTCCTTGATCGCCTGGGGCTTCGCGGCCATCTTCGGGTCGTTGTCCATCAGAGCGACCTGAACAGAGAGCTCATGGTCGATGACTTCCTGCGGAACAAGGGACTTGTCCCAGAACTTGGGGTTCATCGCGGCGATCTGCATCGCAACGTTCTTGCCGATCTCGGTGGCGTCGCAGCCCTCAACCTCGAGGTTGACGAGCACGCCGTGGGTGCCGCCGGCGTGGACGTAAGCCACGTTGGTGGGGTTGGCAAAGCGGGCGAAGCGGCGGATCTGCAGGTTTTCACCGATGCTCATGACCTTCTCGGGCATGGTCTCGGCGACGGTCAGCTCGCTGCCGGGGTACTTGCAGTTCATAAGAGCGTCGACGTCGGCGGGGTTGTCGTTGAGGACGACCTTGCAGATGTCCTTGACGAACTGGACGAAGAGCTCGCTCTTCGCGCAGAAGTCGGTCTCGCAGTTGACCTCGACGATGGCGCCGACGCCGCACTCGGGGCAGACGCGGGCATAAGCCATGCCTTCGGCGGCCACGCGGCCGGCCTTCTTTGCGGCCTTGGCAAGGCCCTTTTCACGCAGCCAGTCGACTGCCTTATCCATATCGCCGTCGGTGGCCTGAAGAGCCTTCTTGCAGTCCATCATGCCGACGTTGGTCATCTCACGGAGCGCTTTTACATCCTGAGCGGTGAATGCCATAGTTTTATTCCTCCTGTAAATATCTTTGAAAAAAGGGGTGCTGCAAAGCGCCCCTTTTGGCTTTATGAATTATTCCTCGACGGGAGCGGTCTCCTCGGCCGGAACTTCCTCGGCGGAGGCGTCCTCGCCCTGACGGCCTTCCTGGACGGCGTTGGCCATCGTGGCGGAGATCAGGCGGATGGCGCGGATGGCGTCATCGTTCGCGGGGATGACATAGTCGACCTCATCGGGGTCGCAGTTGGTGTCGACGATGGCAACGATCGGGATGTGCAGCTTGCGGGCTTCGGCGATGGCGTTGTGCTCCTTGCGGGGGTCGACAACGAACAGGGCGCCGGGCAGCTTGCGCATGTCCTTAACGCCGCCGAGATACTTCTCGAGCTTTTCCATCTCGCCGAGGTGCTTCATGACTTCCTTCTTCGGCAGCATGTCGAAGGTGCCGTCTTCCTGCATCTTCTTGAGCTGAGCCAGACGGTCGACGCGGGTGCGCATGGTCTTGAAGTTGGTCAGCATACCGCCGAGCCAGCGGGCGTTGACATAGTACATACCGACACGGGAGGCTTCCTCCTTGACGGCGTCGGTCGCCTGCTTCTTGGTGCCGACGAAGAGGATCGTCTCACCCTTTTCGGCGAGGCCGCGCACGAAGCTGTAGGCCTCTTCGAGCTTTTTGACGGTCTTCTGCAGGTCGATGATATAAATACCGTTGCGTTCGCAGTAGATATACTCGGCCATTTTGGGGTTCCAGCGGCGGGTCTGGTGACCGAAGTGGACACCGGCTTCCAGCAGCTGCTTCATGGATACGACAGACATGTGGATACTCCTTTTTCATATTTGTTCTATTCCTCCGGGAGCTTCATCCTTTCTTCCAAGCCGCGTCTGCTGCGGCCACATGGGGAAAGTCGGCGCCCGTGCGAAATGCCTTGATATAATATCAAATGTTACAAGAAATTGCAAGAGCTTTCATCATTATTTCCCCCCTTTTTTTCATCCTTTTTTCCAAAGGAGTCTTAAAACTTTGTCCATCTTCCTTTACAAAGACCTTTTTTTGTAATAAAATAAAATTTGGACCTGACAGAAAAAAGGCCCAGGGGAGGACATCTGACGATGTTGGATAAGAATTTCACCGAGGTCTATGAAAAGTTTGAACTGCAGTTCTTCCGCCGCGTTTTTGAAAACGTCCGCGAGCGCGACGGCTCGCTGAGCGCGATGGAGGCGTTCTCGCTTGAGGTGATCTATCTCCTGCGCGAGCCGACCGTCGGCCAGTTTGCCGATTTCCTCAACATCTCCCAGTCGAACGCGACCTACAAGGTCAACAGCCTGATCAAAAAGGGCTATATCGAACGCCAGAATTCCCAGATCGACCGCCGCGAGTATCATCTGGTGCTGTCGGAAAAGTTCCTGAACTACGTTGGCATCTTCAACAACTATGAGCACACGGTCATGCAGCGCATCGAAGAGCGTTTCCCGGCAGAGGACGTGAAGAAGTTCGACGAGATGCTGCACATTATCTCGCATGAGCTGATGCCGGAGTGCGACAGCTGAGCATCCCCATCACATAAACAGGAGTTTTTTATCCATGGTTTTTTCCAGCCTGCTATTCGTATACGCCTTCCTTCCGCTCTCTCTGCTCGTATACTACATCTGCCCGGACCGCAGGACGAAGAACATCTCGCTGCTGGTCTTCTCGCTGATCTTTTACGCGTGGGGAGAGCCGAAGTATGTCCTGCTGCTGATGTTCATGGCGCTCACCAGCTGGTACTGCGCGCTGCGCATCGCCGATGCGCCCTACATCGAGACGGCGCGCGTCTGGCTTGTCGCCTCGATCGCGATCGACATCGCGCTCATCGGCTTTTTCAAGTATTCCCCGCTCATCTGCTCGATCTTCGGCAAGGTGCCGGACGCGATCGCGCGCATCGCGCTGCCGATCGGCATTTCGTTCTACACCTTCCAGCTGATGACCTATGTCGTCGACGTCTATCGCGGAGACGCCCACGCCCAGCGGAGCTACTGGAACGTGCTGCTTTATGCTGCGCTGTTCCACCAGTGTGTCGCCGGCCCGATCGTCCGCTATAAGACACTGGCGCACGAGCTGTATGTCAGCCGCAAGCCGGGCAAGGATTTCCTGCCCGGCATCCGCCGCTTCACGGTGGGCCTTGCGAAAAAGGCGCTGCTGGCCAACCCCTGCGGCGCGCTTGCCGACCAGCTGCTGCTCGCGACCTCCGCGGCGTCCGACGCCTCGCTCTTTGCCCAGAACCTTTCCGCCATCCAGAGCCTTACGGTGATGGAGAGCTGGCTCGGCGCGGCGGCCTATATGCTGCAGATCTATCTCGACTTCTCGGCCTATTCCGACATGGCGATCGGCATGGGCTGGATGCTCGGCTTCCACTATCCGGAGAACTTCAACTATCCCTATATCTCCCGCTCGATCACGGACTTCTGGCGCCGCTGGCACATGTCGCTGTCCACGTTCTTCCGCGACTATGTCTACATCCCGCTCGGCGGCAACCGCGTGAGCATGCCCCGGTGGCTTTTGAACCTCTTTGTGGTCTGGGCGCTGACGGGCCTCTGGCACGGCGCGAGCTGGAACTTTGTGCTGTGGGGGCTTTACTATTTCGTCTTCCTCGTGGCCGAAAAGCTGCTTTTGAGCAAGGTGTTCGGCAAGTGGAAGGTCCTGCCGCACGTATACGCGCTCTTTGTCGTGATGGTCGGCTGGGTGCTCTTCCGCTTTACGGACGTGCGCCTCGCCTGGCAGGTGTTCCGCAATCTCTTCGCGCTCAACGGCAACCGCTTCTCCGACTTTATCTCCGTCACGGTGCTGGAGAACAATCTCTTCCTGCTGATCGTGTCGGTGGTCGCCTGTACGCCGCTTTGCAAGCGCGCCTCCGACGCGCTCGCCGCGCGCGGCCGCGAAAACGGCTCGAGGACCTGGGAGATAGTGCGCACCTGCGTGATCCCCGTCGTCCTGCTGCTGCTCGCCACCAGCTCGCTCGTCGGCGACAGCTACAATCCGTTCATTTATTTCCAGTTCTAAGGGAGGAGGGTTAGAATCATGGAAGAAAAAAAGACCCGCTCCCCGAAGCACGCGGCGCATGCAGCCCCCGCGGCCAGCAGGCACGCGGCAAAGGAATCCCCCGCGGCGAAACGGCGCATGACGCGCCGCCGCAAGCTGGCGACGCCGTTCTTCACGGTGCTCTTCGGTCTCGCGCTGATCGCGCTGATCATCCCGCTGCGCCCGACCGAATCGATGCGCGAAAAACGCCGCCTGGCCGAGTTCCCGAAGCTGACGGCCAAGACCTTTTTCAACGGCGACTTTTTTGACGGCGTCAGCACCTGGTATTCCGACACCTTCCCCGGCCGCGAGATCTGGCTGGACGTCGCGACGGGGATGAACAATCTCCACGGCATCACGACCAACGTGGTCGACTATTCCCAGATCAAGACGGATGCCAGCGGCGCCGAGGAGGAATATCTCCCGCTGCCGACGCCTGTCGCCGAGACCGCCGCACCGGGGGAGGCGACTGACGCGGAGGCTGAGCCGACGCCCACGCCGGAGCCCACGCCCGTCCCGACGCCGGAGCCCACGCCCTATTACCAGGAGGTCGACGCGCCCACCGAATCGGTCGAGACCTGGGGAGGCCTGGGCGACAACGACGAAAAGGTCATTCATGGTGCGGCGCTGCAGATCGGCGGCGCGGCCTTCGAGAAATTCCAGTTCAACGAGGGCCTCACTACCATGAACGCGAACATGGTCAGCCGCGCGGCCGGCATCGCGAAGGAATACGATGTGCGCTTCTTTGACATGCCCATCCCGGCGAGCGTCGGCGTGCTGCTCTCGTCCGATCTGCTGGACCGTCTCGGCATGGACGACCAGGGCCAGGCCATCGCCTACAAGTTTGAAAAGGAAACCGACGACGTCATCAAGGTCAACGTGTTCAACACGCTGGTGCGCCACAACGACGAATACATCTATTTCCGCACCGACCACCACTGGACGGCGCTCGGCGCGTACTACGCCTATGAGGCCTTCTGCCGCATGGCGGACTTCGAGCCCGTGCCGCTTGAGGAGTTTGAGGAGCTCGACATGGGCGACTCCCTCGGCTCGTTCTACTCCACCTCGCCCGCCCCGGCCAAGCTGGAGACCGACACGCTCTTTGCCTATCAGCCGCCCGGAAACATCGAGATGGACGTCTATAAAAACGGCACGACCTTCCAGGCCGAGCCCATCATCGACATGAGCCAGTCGAGCATCTTCTCCAAGTACATGGCCTTCCTCGGCGGTGACCATACGATGACGGTGCTGACGAACAACGACCTGCCCGACGCGCCGAACTGCGTCGTGTACAAGGACTCCTACGGCAACCCCTTCGTGCTTTACCTCACCCAGCATTACCACCGCGTCTACGCGCTGGACTTCCGCCAGTATGACGCGATGGGGATGCGCTCGTTCATCCAGGCCTACCACATCAACGACGTCATCCTGGCCGAGAGCATGTCCAAAGCGATGGGCTACGGCGCCTATGAGCAGCTTGACATGAGACTTGGTTATTAGGCAAACGCCGATCCATACACGCTCGGCGCCTTGCGGACAATTTGTGCCCTGCCTTCCCCGCTTTTTCTTGAGGTACACAAAGTACATCTGCGAAAAAGCGGCATCGCCAGAACACAAATTCTCTCGCAACTCGCGCTCGGTGCATGAATCGTTGTTTACCTGATGAGAAAAGCTCTTTAAAGGGATCAAAAGAATTGAAAGGGGAAATCGACATGGCAGAAACGGCGAACACCGGATTGAAGCTGAATTATAAGCGCACCGCCCTCATCGGCTTTGCGTTCTTCGGCATCCTCCTGCTCTGGCAGGTTTACGACTCCTGGTGCCCGACCTTCCTGACGGACATTTTCGCGCGCAATATCTACGAGATGTCCTCGGCGGAGCTCAAGGCCAGCGACCCGGACAAGATCCTCAACGTCCAGTGGATCGTCGGCATCATCATGGCCTGCGACAACCTCGCGGCGCTCGTTTTGCTGCCGATCTTCGGCAACCTCTCCGACAAGACGAAAACGCCCATCGGCAAGCGTATGCCCTATATCCTCGTCGGCACGCTCGTTTCGGCGATCGCCTTCCCCTTTATCCCGCTGTTCTTCCACCGCAACAACATCGCCGGCATGGTGACCATGATGGCGATCGTGCTGATCTTCATGATGATGTACCGCAACCCGGCCGTCGCGCTGATGCCGGATATCACGCCCAAGCCCCTGCGCGCCAAGGCCAACGGCATCATCAACATCATGGGCTATTTCGGCGGCGCCTTCGCCACCGTGCTGGGGCTCGCCTTCGTGCTGTCGTCCTACATCAACGCCCCCGCGGCCGAACGCAACATCTGGACGATCGAGCTGCCCTTCATCGTGGCCTCGGTGCTGATGGTGATCTCCGCGTTCGTCCTGTTCAAGACCATCCGTGAAAACGAGCTGGCCGAACAGCTCAAGGATGAAATGGCGCTCGGCGAGCAGATGGCCGCGGTCGCCGCGCCGATCGACGACGACAAGCCCATGAGCCGCGAAAACCGCAACATGCTCCTGGCCATCCTCGGGGCGGAGTTTCTGTGGTTCATGTCCGACAACGCGCTCGGCACCTATATCGGCAATTACGTCATCTATTATCTCAAGTCCGTCTCCAGCGCCACGATGATCCTGACGATCCTGGGCGGCCTTGCCTCGGTGCTCGGCTTTGCGATCGCCGGCGCCATCGCGGACAAGATCGGCCGCAAGTGGACGATCTCCACGGGGCTGATGATCACGTTCGCGGGACTTGTCATCATGTGCTTCGTCCGCCCGACCAACCTGGTCAAGGCCGGCTCCGCCCACGGCGAGTTCACCTTCCCGACGCTTCTCTACGCCGTGTGGGTGCTCAAGGGCTTCGGCATGGCGCTCGTGCACAACTGCTCGTTCCCGATGGTCGTCGAGCTGTGCTCGTCGAAGAAGATCGGCAAATTCACCGGCTTTTACTACGCCGCCTCCATGTCCGCCCAGACGGTCACGCCCGTGCTGCTCGGTTTGGTGCTCAAGGCCGCGATGGCCTGGCGCGCGCTGCCGGTCTACGCCTGCATCCTGACTCTCTTAAGCTGCACGGTCTTCACCTCGCTTGTCCGAAGCATCAAGGCCGGCAAGGTCGCGAACGTCACCGGCATCGAGGCGCTCGGCGCCGACGACTGAACTTGACGCAACAGATCGTTTTTTGCATGAAAAGAGGATATGAGAGGATAAGAACATGGAAAAGAAAACAAAGATCCTGATCGGCTGCGGCGCTGCCGCCGCGGCGCTTCCGCTGTTCCTGCTCGCCCCCGGCCGGGCGACAAAAGGGCAGAAGGCGCCCTTCAAGGGACGCAACTTTGCCCACCGCGGGCTGCATTCCCGCGACAAGAGCGTGCCGGAAAACTCACTCAAGGCCTTTGAGCTTGCCGCCGCGGCGGGCTACGGCATGGAGCTGGACGTCCAGCTCACGCGCGACGGCCAGGTCGTCGTCTTCCATGACGACACCTTGAACCGCGTCTGCGGCGTCAACGGCCGCGTGGACGACTATACCTTTGAAGAGCTGCAGAAGTTCCCCCTCTGCGGCACGGCCGAGCGCATCCCGCTGTTCTCCGATGTGCTCAACACGGTCGCCGGACGCGGCGCGATCATCTGCGAGCTGAAGACCGCCGGAAAGAAAAACCGCGAGCTGAGCCGCAAGACCTATGATCTCATCGCCGCCTATCCCGGCGAGATCTGCGTCGAGAGCTTTGACCCGCGCATCGTCGCCTGGTTCCGCTTCCACGCGCCGGAGCTGCTGCGCGGCCAGCTGGCTCAGAAGGAGTATCCCGAGCAGAGCGCCTTCCAGGGCTTCCTGCTGCGCAACTGCCTTATGAACTTCCTCTCGCGGCCCCAGTTCATCGCCTATCAGCTCGTAAGGCGCCCGCTGACGGTCCGTCTGGCCGAGCTGCTCGGCGCGATGAAGGTCGCCTGGACCTCGCACGAGCCGCGCAACGAAAAGGGACAGGACGCCGTGATCTTCGAATTTTACCGGCCGCGCATCACCTTTAAGTGAGAAAAAAGCTTCCCGTTTGAGGACGGGAAGCTTTTTAGTTTCTAGTTTCTAGTTTCTAGTTTCTGGTTTCCGGTTTCCGGAGTTTGGGAACGGAAAGAAGAGGCTGAGGATCACTCCTCAGCATCTTCTTCGTCTTCATCCTCCAAATCTTCGGGCAGGACGGTCATCAGATCGTCCTTCGTCGGCTCGTCCATCAGCGCAACGCGGTTGGAATGGCGCACGACCATGTCCTCAAACAGGTTGCGGACATAGCGGCCGTTGCCGAAGTTTTCCCCGCGCTCGGCGTACAGCTCGTCAAAGAGCTTGCGGGCGGCGGCGTCGGCCTCGGGGGAGAGGATATACTTGTTCTTCTTGCACTGCAAAAGGAAGATGTCCATCAGCTGCGGGCCGGTGTAGTCCTCGAAATAGAAGAACTTGTTGAAGCGCGATTCGAGACCGGGGTTGGAGTCGAGAAATTCGCGCATCGGGCCGGTATAGCCCGCCACGATCACGACGAGGTTGTCGCGGTGATCCTCCATCGCCTTTAAGATGGTCTCGATCGCCTCGCGGCCAAAGTCGTTCTCGCCGCCGGAGGACAGGGAGTAGGCCTCGTCGATGAACAGCACGCCTCCGAGCGCGGACTTGATGACCTCCTGGGTCTTCAGCGCGGTCTGTCCGACGTAGCCGGCCACGAGACCGGAGCGGTCCACCTCGATGAGCTGCCCTTTCTCGAGCGCGCCGATCGCGGCGTAGAGCCCGCCGACAAGACGGGCGACCGTGGTCTTGCCGGTGCCGGGGTTGCCCATGAAGACCATGTGCATGCTCATCGGCGCGACGGGCAGATCGTTCGCCTCGCGCAGCTTGCGCACCTTGATGAGATTGATCAGGCTCTTGATGTCCTTCTTGATGTTTTCCAGCCCCACGAGCGAGTCGAGCTGCTCCATCAGCTCGTCTAGGTCGGGCTTTTCGACCGGGGCCTCCTCCTTGACGGGCGCGTCGGTCTTGCCGCCGGAGGTCTGCGTCCGGGGCGGGTGCTTCTCGGCAAAGCTCGGCTCGCCGCTCGTGACGAAGTCGAGGGGGTTGAGCGCCTCCTTGGATTTGCGCACGCCGGAAGTGTCGCAGATCGCGGTCAGCTTGTCGGTGCACTCGGTGATATACTCGGCCTCCTCATAGGTCACGTCGTCGTCAACCGCCGCGAGATACAGCAGGATGTTCGTCAGCATCCGGATGAAGGTGCGGGAGGTCTCGCTGCCGCGCTTGGCGTCGCTCTCGGCCAGGTTCCAGAAGAAGACCGGCGGGAGAAACACCTCGCTGTCGCAGATCGAGCTCGTCAGCGTCCAGAGCATCCAGGTCGGCCGCGGGCGGTTGCGGGAATAGATCTGGTTGGCCATGTCGACATGGCGCTGCGTGATGCTGCCCGCCTTGCTCCACAGCCCCAGCGCGCAGGAGGTCATGAACTTGTCCAGCTCCTCCGACAGGGCCATGCTGCCGACGCGATAAAAGGCGTCGGTGTTGGCGACATAGATTTTATGAAATTCCTCGGGCGTACGGTTCCAGGCGGTAGGCATGTCGATGCCCTCCCTTTTATTACTTATTTGTGATACAGCTTCTTGGCCTGATATTTCGGCTCGAACGTGATGTTCACGCCGAGCTTTTTGAACAGGTCGGAGTCCACGTTCGAGAGGATGACGGTCGAGTGCGCCTCGCAGCCGCGCAGCGAGGCGAGCTGGTGCACGGCAAGCTCGGCCATGGGATTCGTCACCGCGCAGATCGAAAGCGCGATGAGCAGCTCGTCGGTGTGCAGGCGCGGGTTGTGGTTGCCGAGGTGCTCGACCTTCAGATGCTGGATCGGCTGGATCACGCCCGGCGCGATCAGCGGCAGCTTCTTGTCGATCCCGGCCAGCGCCTTGAGCGCGTTCATCAGACACGCCGATGCCGCGCCGAGCAGCGAGCTGGTCTTGCCGGTGATGATCCGGCCGTCGGGCAGCTCGATCGCCATCGCGGGGGCGCCGGTATCCTCGGCGCGGGCGAGCGCGGCGGCGACCACGGGGCGGTCCTTGGCGCCGATGTCGAGCGAGTTCATGATCAGCTCGATCTTGCGCAGCTCCGACGGCTCGCTCAAACCCTGGCGGACCGAGCAGGCCACGGCGTACCAGCGGCGGATGATCTCCTGCTTCGAGGCCTCGCAGCAGGCCTCGTCGTCATAGATGCAGTAGCCGGCCATGTTCACGCCCATGTCCGTGGGGCTCTTGTACGGGCTCTCGCCGTAGATGGATTTGAACATCGCCTCGAGCACCGGGAAGATCTCGACGTCGCGGTTGTAGTTGACCGTCGTCTTGCCGTAGGCCTCGAGATGGAAGGGGTCGATCATGTTCACGTCGTCAAGATCCGCCGTGGCGGCCTCATAGGCCAGGTTGACCGGGTGCTTAAGCGGCAGGTTCCAGATCGGGAAGGTCTCGAACTTGGCATAACCGGCCTTGACGCCGCGCCGGTGCTCGTGATAGAGCTGGCTGAGACAGGTGGCCATCTTGCCGCTGCCGGGGCCGGGCGCCGTCACGACGATCAGGCTGCGCTCGGTCTCGATATAGTCGTTCTTGCCGAAGCCGTCCTCCGACACGATCAACGCGACGTCGGAGGGATAATCGGGGATGATATAGTGCCGATAGGTGCGGACGCCGAGCGCCTCGAGCCGCTTCATGAACTTGTCGGCGATCGCCTGGCCGCGATAGTGGGTCACGACGACGCTGCCGATGTACAGCCCGATGCCGCGGAACGCGTCGATCAGACGCAGCGTGTCGTCCTCATAGGTGATGCCGAGGTCGCCGCGGCGCTTCGAGCGCTCGATGTCGTCGGCGCTGATCGCGATGACGATCTCGGCGACGTCCTTCATCTCGAGCAGCATGCGCACCTTGCTGTCCGGCTTAAAGCCGGGGAGCACGCGCGAGGCGTGGTAGTCGTCAAAGAGCTTGCCGCCGAATTCCAGATACAGCTTGCCGCCGAAGTGGGCGATCCGGTCGCGGATGTTCTGAGACTGGAGCTTTACGTACTTGTCGTTGTCGAATCCCTGTTTGAACATTTCTCTCTTTCTCCCGTTCTTAGCGTTCAGACGCCCGTGCCGACAGGGCTGCCGAGTATGGCGCAGGCGGTCAAATACTTATGCGTGCACAAAGACAGATGCGTCCGCAGCAGAAAGCTGCTGCCGTTGGCGGTGCCGACATACAGATCCGTCGGCCCGCGCAGGGACATGCCCGTGATCTGCCCGATCGGGACGCTCACGCCCCCGGGCAGCTCCAGATGATCGGCATACAGGACGAGATCACCGCGCGCGACGAACTCGCTCGAGCGGCCGGACTGGATGCTGTACAGCTCCAGATTCTCGTCGGAAAAGATCGGCTCGTCCGCCTTTGCCTCATGGCAGAGCTTTTCGATCTGCTTGTCCTGCCAGCGATTCCAGCTCCTCACGTCCGGGAAGGGCGCGTCGCCGCCGACGAAGGCGCCGGTGGGGGCATAGTGGGTTTCAAAGCCGCAGCGGCGGCAGCGGAAATCATCGCCCTCGGAATAGAGCGTGGCGTGCGAAAAGCACTTCGGGCAGATGAACAGCAGCGTTTCCAGGTTTTCGGCCAGATGCCGCCCGCGGTACAACACCGGGCGGCTGCGCTGATCGTCAAAGGCGTCGACGTGGATGTCGCGGGCGATCGCAGCGTTGATCTGCAGCGCGCTCATGCCTTTGAGCTCCTCGGCCGTATAGACCTTGACGAGCTCGCCGCGCAGCATGCCGCGCCGCACGCTGTCGCCCGACCAGCGCGGAGAGGAGAGATACCCGCCGCGCAGCCGGAAGGTGACGAGCGAGGCACCGCTCTGCTTTATGAGCTTGCCCGTCGAGGCGGGAAAGTCGCGCGTCACGCCGTCCCAGGTGCGGTTGCCCTCCGGGAAGAGGGCGACGTTGTGGCCCGCGCGGGTCACGCGCAGCATCTCCATCACGGCGCCGGCAGCGCTGCCGCCCTTCTGGCGGACGATGGGATGCACGAGCCAGTCGAGCAGGCGCGAGACAAAGCCGAGACGCATGATATGCTCGCTTGCGAGAAAATACATCTGGTTTCGAAAGGCCGCGCCGACGAGCAGCGGATCCCAGTCGGTCACGTGGTTGCACACGACGACATAGGGCCCCGCGGGCGCATGGCTTTTGCAGCGGTAGTTGTAGCGGATGAGAAGGATCAGCCGCACGAGCGGGCGCAGCAGCTTCCAAATCACGGCGTGGCGGGTGTAATGCTCCATGAGCGCGGCCTCCTTTTTCCCTATTATCCTATCTTCATATTTTAGCATAGCCTTTTTCAAAGCACAAGAATTTACTTTTATTCTGCATAAAGTTATGTTATAATCTTATTTTGTAGAAGTATGCGCTACCCGCAAGAAAAGAAAGGCGTCATCACAACATGGGACTTTTAGATAAGATTTTCGGGAGCTATTCCGACCGCGAACTGAAAAAGATCTATCCGATCGCCGACGCGATCGAAAAGCTCGAGCCGCGCTTCGCCGCGATGAGCGACGACGAGCTCAAGGCCATGACGGGCAAATTCAAGGAACGTCTCGCAAACGGCGAGACGACCGACGATCTCCTGCCCGAGGCCTTTGCCGCCGTGCGCGAGGCCGCCTGGCGCGTGCTGGGCATGAAGCCCTTCCACGTCCAGCTTATCGGCGGCATCGTGCTCCACCAGGGGCGCATCGCCGAAATGAAGACCGGCGAAGGCAAGACCCTTGTCGCCGTCCTTCCGGCCTATCTCAACGCCCTTACGGGAAAGGGCGTGCACATCGTCACCGTCAACGACTACCTCGCGAGGCGCGACAGCGAATGGATGGGCAAGGTGCACCGCTTCATGGGGCTTACGGTCGGTCTGATCGTGCACGATCTGACGAACGAGGAGCGCCGCGCGGCCTATGCCTGCGACATTACATACGGCACGAATAACGAGATGGGCTTTGACTATCTGCGTGACAACATGGCGCTCTACAAGCGCGACATGGTCCAGCGCGGCCACGCCTTCGCCATCGTCGACGAGGTCGACTCGATCCTTATCGACGAGGCCAGAACGCCGCTGATCATCTCCGGCCAGGGCGACGAGAGCACCGATCTCTACCGCCAGGCGGACGACTTTGTCTCCCGGCTCAAAAAGGTGGTCTACGCCTCCGTCGACGAAAAGGAGGAGGAGAGCGAGGACCTTGACGCCGACTACGTCGTCGACGAAAAGGCCCGCACCGCCACGCTGACCGCCCGCGGCATCGCAAAGGCCGAGCGCGCGTTCAATCTGGAAAACCTGGCCGATATTGAAAACTCCACCCTCTCGCACCACATCAACCAGGCGCTGCGCGCCCACGGCATCATGAAGCGCGACATCGACTATATCGTCAAGGACGGCGAGATCATCATCGTCGACGAGTTTACCGGCCGATTGATGCTCGGCCGCCGCTACAGCGAGGGCCTGCACCAGGCCATTGAGGCCAAGGAGCACGTCGATGTCCAAAAGGAAAACAAGACGCTGGCCACGATCACGTTCCAGAACTATTTCCGTCTGTACAGCAAGCTCTCCGGCATGACCGGCACCGCCGCCACCGAGTCGGAGGAATTCGACGCGATCTACCATCTCGACATCATCGAGATCCCGACGAACAAGCCCGTTATCCGCATCGACAACCCGGACGTCGTTTATAAAAACGAAAACGGCAAGCACCGCGCGATCATCGAACAGATCGTGGCCTGCCACGAAAAGGGCCAGCCCGTGCTGGTCGGCACGGTGTCGATCGAGAAGAGCGAATACATCTCCTCGCTCTTGAAGCGCCGCGGCGTACCGCACACGGTGCTCAACGCCAAGTACCACGAAAAGGAAGCCGAGATCGTCGCCCAGGCGGGCAAGCTCGGCGCCGTGACGATCGCGACGAACATGGCCGGCCGCGGCACCGACATCATGCTCGGCGGCAACGCCGAGTACCTCGCCAAGACCGACCTGCGCAAGGCCGGCTTTGACGACGCCGTCATCGCCGAGGCCACCGGCTATGCCGAAACCGACAACGAAGATATCCTCGCGGCCAGAAAGCTCTTCGCCGAGCGGATGGAGGAGCACAAGAAGGTCACCTCCGCCGAGGCCGAAAAGGTCAAGGCGGTGGGCGGACTTTTCATCCTGGGCACCGAGCGGCATGAGTCGCGCCGTATCGACAACCAGCTGCGCGGACGCGCCGGCCGACAGGGAGACCCCGGCGAGAGCCGCTTCTTCCTCTGTCTCAACGACGACATCATGCGTCTCTTCGGCTCGGAGCGCATCATGGGCATGATGGAGGCTCTCAAGGTCGAGGAGGACATGCCGCTTGACAACAAGATGCTCTCCAATGCGATCGAGCAGGCGCAGAAGACCGTTGAAAGCCGCAACTTCCAGACGCGGAAAAACGTGCTGGAGTACGACGACGTCATGAACCAGCAGCGCGAGATCATCTACGGCGAGCGCGCCAAGGTGCTCGACGGCGAGGATCTGCGCGAGCAGATCATGGGCATGCTGCACGA
>Ga0247611_10004092_pt1 | contig 20621 bp, 16 predicted proteins | sample 177DNAGHGhighgp2_FD_192422 | JGI IMG/M metagenome (GOLD analysis project Ga0247611, IMG submission 192422) | Sheep rumen microbial communities from Palmerston North, Manawatu-Wanganui, New Zealand - 1770 DNA GHGhigh gp2 | ecosystem: Host-associated > Mammals > Digestive system > Stomach > Rumen...
GCGCACCAGCGGCACGCCGGCAGCTTTCATGGAGAGCAGTTCGAGTTTCTCGCCCATGTTGCCGAACGAGATAAGCGACGCAAGCAGCACGGCGAGGGGTAGGGACATGGGCACCAGGGTGAGCGAGGCATAGAAGAAAAACTTGCCCAGCACCAGCCACGAAAGGCCTTTTCCTACGAGGTCGTCAACATATCGCCAGAGGAACTGCAGCATGAAAATGAACAGGCAAACGAAAAAAGTACCGGCGAAGAGGAGCAGATAACTCCTCAGAACATACCAGTCTAAACGTCGTATTATCCTCATTCTCATACGCATGTGTCGCGTGTACGCACAATTGACGGCGCAAAATTACAAAAAAATGGTCATATTGATAAATTTTGTTGCTAAAAAGTTTGCTTGTTTAGATTATTTGTCATACCTTTGCACCGCTTTTGAAAAAAAGGCGGGATAGCTCAGCTGGTTAGAGCGTCGGATTCATAATCCGAAGGTCAAGGGTTCAAGTCCCTTTCCCGCTACACGATGAGGGAGATAAGATCAAGATTGCTTTTAGGCGATGAGGTTATGACGCGGCTCAAAGAGATACGCGTCATTATTTTTGGTGTAGGCGGAGTGGGTTCCTGGTGCGCCGAAGCTCTGATTCGCACGGGTTTGCGTCATCTGACAATAGTGGACAGTGACGATGTGGCAGAGTCAAACTGCAACAGACAGCTGATGGCCACCACCAAGACAATAGGCAGGCCGAAGGTGGAGGTGCTGGCAGAGAGGCTGAGAGAGATAAATCCGGATGCGGACATCATAGCATTGGCGCAGCGTTACACAGCGGAGACCGCAGGAAGTTTCTGTCTGGAGAACTACGACTATGTGATGGACTGTATTGATTCGCTGAGGGACAAAACGGACCTGATATGTAAGGCACTGGAAAATTCCGGCAGCAGGCTGTTCTGCAGTATGGGTGCCGCACTAAGGACAGATCCTACGCGGGTGCGGGTGACGGAGTTCTGGAAGGTGAAGGGAGATGCACTGGCACGGGCGCTGCGCACACAGTTCAAGAAACAGGAGCGCTTCCCGAAGAGAAAATTCAAATGCGTCTATAGCGAAGAGCCAGCCGGCAGGAACTGCTTTGAGGCAGACGGAAACGGCAGTCTGATGCAAGTGACCGCCGCTTTCGGTGTGACACTGGCATCGCTGGTCGTCAACGATTTGCGGGCACTGTAATACGTCCCTTTATTTTTCCGCTGGTAGCGGTGAGCGTGAAATCTCCGCTACCGTCGGTCTCAACGATGACTGTGCACTGACCGGAGAAGAGATGCATGTGAGGTTCCTGTAACGGATCCAATGAGGTGGGGTCACCGTTTGCTGCTGCCTTGAAGCGTGCGTTGCCGCTCACGGAGAATTCCACGAGGGCATTGCCGTCGGGACACAGCACACCTTTTCTGTCCACCAACGATACGGTGATGTAGCAGAGATTATCGCCCGGAGTGTAGTAGGAGGTCTGCAAATCCAGTCGGTGGGGCTTTGAAGCCGTGTGCTTTGTCGTCGTGTGTACGATGTTGCTCCCTGCATCAAGAAACTCTACCTTAAGCTCTCCTGCCTGATACGGCACATCCGGCCAGATAAGTCTGTAGCGCTTGAGAAGCCACAGGGGATCTTTGTCTTTCAGCACCTCGCTTTCCTCGCGGGAGAGTTTGCGGACTTCTCCGTGCAGTTTGCCGTTGACGTAGAGCCGTGCTACGGGACACTGGCTGTAGGCTACCACAGGAATGGTGTCACCCGCATTCCAATTCCAGTGAGGCAGCACATGGAATGTGCCGGAATCGCGCCATTGGCTCTGATAGAGATAATAGCGGTCCTTGGGGATGGAGGCCAGGTCGATGATGCCGAATAAGGAGGAATGACTGGGCCATGAGTCGGTGTCGTAGGGGGAAGGCTCTCCGAGGTAGTCGAAACCGGTCCACACAAACTGTCCCATCGTCCAGTCGAAGTCGTCCTGCAGACGGAAATCCTCGTCGGGAACATTACTCCACGAACATGCTTCGGTGTCGTAGCCGGAGGACTGATGACCGTCGTGTTTGGCACCTTTGCGCAGGGCGAAAGGAAGGTGGTACACACCGCGTGAGGATACTGTGGAGGCTGTCTCCGAACCGAGAATGAACTTTTGGGGGAGCGTCTCGTAGGCTTTCTCATAGAGATGTGTCCGATAGTTCAGGCCGGGAATATCCAGTGCATCGGCAAATCCGCTGCGCAAGACGTTCTGCACCTGATCCATGCCGCACGTCACGGGACGGGTGGGATCCTGCTCGTGACAGAAGAACTGCATGGCTTTCGCCAGTTCCTTGCCGTCCTCGCTGTGCTGCTGGGGAATCTCGTTACCGATGCTCCACATTACCACAGAGGGATGGTTGCGGAAATTCATTATCATATTTTTGATGTCGTGCTGAGCCCACACCATCGGGTATTCGGATTTTGGTGTGTCGGTCATCTCGTTGAACCAGCAATGATAGCCGTTCTTGCATTTGGCAACAGTCCATTCGTCGAAGGATTCTACCATAACCATCAGACCGATGGAGTCGCACAGCTCAACCTGCTGCGGGTCGGGCATATTGTGGGCGGTGCGGATAGCGTCCGCTCCCATGTCTTTCAACATGAGAAGCTGGTGGCGCAGGGCGTCGCGGTGGACGGCAGTTCCGAGGGGACCAAGGTCGTGATGAAGGCATACACCGCGGAACTTGCGCTTCTCACCGTTGAGGAAGAATCCTTCTCCCTTTCTCAGTGTCACCTCCCTGATGCCGAAACTTGTGGTGAACGTGTCGACGACAACTCCGTTTTCTATGATGCGCGAGCAGGCACGGTAGAGATGCGGTGTCTCGGGGGTCCACAATTCGGGCTGCGGGACGCTGAAACGCTGGATCATCTCTGCGTTTCCGTCTGTTGCCGGAGATGTGAAGTCGGTGTTGGAAGCAACGATGTTTCCATTTCTGTCGAGGATGTTTGTCTCCACGATAATTTTATAAGAGGATGTCCCTGCGATGGCGGTGGTGAGAAGCACATCCCACGAGGACTCGTCTTTCGGGGTGGTGACGATGCTCGTTCCCCACACGGGCACGTGCACCTTTGCGGCTGATATGAGGTGAACCCTGCGGAAAAGTCCTGCTCCGGGATACCAGCGGCTGCTCTCGCTGGGATTGTTCAGGCGTATGGCCAGGATGTTGGTCTCGCCGTTGTCTTTGAGGTAGGGAGTGAGGTCAAAAGTATAACTGTTGTATCCGTAAGGCCATATGCCGAGGCGTTGTCCGTTGATGAAGACAAGGGAATGGGACATGGCACCGTCAACAAGCAGCGTAACGGAACCTTTTGACTTGCCTGTCCCCTGGGGGGTGAGGAAACGGGTACGATACCAGCCCGTTCCCATCCAGGGCAGACCGCCTGTGCGACCGGTCTTCAATGTTGCAACGGATTCTCCGTTTTGCTTGACAGCAACGTTTTGTAAGTCGTTGTCTCCGGAAAACGGCATGGTGATAGCCCAGTCGTGGGGCACCTTTACCGGTTCCCACTGACTGTCGTCCAGATTTTCCTGTTCGCCTCCTTCCACTTCCCCGAGATGGAAACGCCATTCGGAAAGCAGTGAATCACGTCGTTCAACGGCAGAAATATTAATCAGAAAAAAACAAAGAAAAGCGGAAATAAATAGAATATTTTTCATCTCATAACAGTCTGTTCGCATGCAAAAATATAAAAAAAACTCTTTCTGCCGTCTTTTTTGAAAACAGGATGGAGATTAACTCCTCATTTTTTTATAATTTTGCGCACGAAAAATGTGAAATAACAAATCTCAAGTATTATAAATATGGCAGAAAACAGAAAAATCAGGCGCGCTCTCGTGAGTGTTTTCCATAAGGATGGACTGGATGAAATCTTGAAGACGTTGCATGCTCAGGGAGTGGAACTGCTCTCCACCGGCGGCACGCAGTCCTTTATCGAAAGTCTGGGCATTCCATGCACTAAGGTGGAGGACGTGACATCATATCCCAGTATTCTCGGGGGCAGAGTGAAGACATTGCATCCCAAGGTGTTCGGCGGCATATTGGGACGTCGTGAGAACGAGGGAGACCAGCAGCAGATGGCACAGTATGAGATTCCTGCTATCGATCTGGTAATTGTGGATTTGTATCCTTTCGAGGAGACCGTTAAGAGCGGTGCTTCCGAGGCTGATATTATAGAGAAGATAGACATCGGAGGCATTTCTCTCATCAGAGCCGGTGCAAAGAACTTCAGGGATGTCATAATTGTTCCCTCCAAGGCGGAATACACCCCCCTGCTCGACTTACTTCATAAGAAGGGCGGCGAGAGCGATATTGACGACAGAAAGTGGTTTGCAAAGCAGGCATTCGGTGTAAGCAGTCACTATGATACTGCCATCCATTCATATTTTTGCAAGTAAGGAGTAACAATTAGAAATACATGGGTTTTTTCAGTTTTACTAAAGAGGTCTCGATGGACCTCGGTACAGCAAACACCGTTATCATCTGCGATAATCACATCGTGGTGGACCAGCCCAGTGTGGTGGCAATGAACCGCCAAACGGGTGCGATGGTTGCTGTTGGCGAAAAGGCCAAGATGATGTATGAGAAGACGAGCCCGGATATCCGTACGGTACGTCCTCTCAGAGACGGTGTCATAGCAGACTTTAACGCGTGTGAACTGATGATGCGCGGACTGCTTAAGATGGTGGATACAGGCAAGCATCTCTTCACACCTTCATTGAGGATGGTTATCGGTGTTCCCAGCGGTTCTACGGAAGTGGAGCTGCGTGCCGTACGCGACAGCGCGGAGCGAGCCGGAGCACGCGAGGTGTATCTTGTATACGAACCGATGGCTGCCGCAATAGGTATCGGCTTGGATGTTCTTGCTCCGGAAGGTAATATGGTAGTGGATATCGGCGGCGGTTCCACGGAAGTTGCTGTGATTTCATTGGGCGGTATCGTTTCTGACAAGAGTCTGCGAATTGCAGGCGATGAGTTCACGGAAGACATTCAGGAATATATGTCCCGTCAGCACAATGTGCGTGTCAGTGAGCGTATGGCCGAGCGTATCAAGATAAATGTGGGCAGTGCGTTGTCAGATTTGGGTGATGAGGCTCCGGAGGATTACGTTGTGTGCGGTCCCAACAAGATTACGGCCCTGCCGATGGAGGTGAGTGTCACGTATCAGGAGGTGGCACGCTGTCTGGAGAAGACAATCGCAAAGATAGAAAGCGCTATTCTGGCTGCTCTTGAGGATACACCGCCTGAACTGTATGCTGATATCGTGCGCAACGGTATATGGCTCACCGGCGGCGGAGCTCTGCTTCGTGGTCTGAGTACCCGTTTGCAGGATAAACTCAATATCCCGTTCCATGTGGCCGAGGACCCGCTTCATAGCGTTGTGAAGGGTACGGGTGCGGTTCTCAAGGATATAAACAACTTCCCATTCCTGATGTAGTTGAGAACGATATTCACTTTCCTTTGGAAAAAGATACACTGGCTTGTTTTCCTCCTTCTGGAGGGAACAAGTCTGTTTCTTGTTGTAAGACACAACAATTATCAGGGAAGTGTGTTCTTTACCCAGTCTAATATCGTGGTGTCTAAGTTGCTCAGCATGGAATCGAGTTTGTTGAGGTACAGTAACATGATAAGTGAAAATCGCAAGCTTACCCAACGCAACGTGTTGCTTCAGCAGCAGGTGGCACAATTGCGGGAGGCAGTTGCGACACTCAGTCACGACAGTACGGAGACGGAACGTATTCTTGCCGCAAGCCTGGCAGGATACGAACTGATTCCAGCTCGGGTGACAGCCTGTAGCGTATGGCTTTTGGATAATACGCTTACGATAGACCGTGGAAGCAAAGACGGTGTGGAAGAAGGTATGGGAGTGGCATGCGGAACGGGCATTGTCGGTATTGTCACTCAGGTGAGTGCACACAGTGCTCAGGTGATGAGCATTCTTAATACGAGAAGCAATATAACATGCCGTATACGAGGAACAGGGTATATCGGTTACCTTCATTGGCAAGGCGGAAACATGCTGGTCTCCACGATGGATGATGTGCCTCACCACGCTCGTGTCAGGGTGGGGCAGGCTGTTGAAACAAGTGGCTATTCGCAGGTGTTCCCGGCCGGTATCTTCGTGGGAAGGATAAATAAGGTCGGGACTTCGCCGGATGGTTTGAGTTTCCGTCTCTCCGTGCAGCTCTCTACGGATATGGCATGCTTGGAAAATGTTATTGTGATAAAAAATAACTAAGATATGCAGGGAAAGGATGTGGTGCGCCGTTTGATGCAGCTTGCAGCATTGCTGCTATTGCAGGTTGTTGTCCTGAATCATATCCATCTGGGCATGTATGCAATACCGCTGGTGATGGTGTTGTTTGTGGTGTGGGCTCCATTGAATACACCGCCGATAAGGCTGATGATAGCATCATTCTTCTGCGGCTTGATACTGGACATGTTCTCAGGAACAACGGGTATGAGTGCTGCAGCCCTTACGTGTGCTGCGTTCGTACAGCGCCCGTTGCTCAGTGCTATGGTGCCGAAGGAGGCGATGGAGACGACGGAACCGTCGTATGCCACCATGGGAAAAGCCAAATACCCGATATACATATTCGTGCTGTTTTTTGTACATCATATTGTATTTTTTGTACTTGAGGATTTTAGTTTTACGGATTTCCCGGGTATGAGCATGTCGTGTCTCACTTCTCTCTTAGTGTCCTATCCCCTCGGACTTTTGCTGGATTATGTTAGAAGAAAGAGACTTTAATGCAGAAGGAAGGAAGTGGGTCATTGGAGGTATAGCTGTTGTCATCGTACTCGTCTATATTGTTCGTCTCTTTTTTCTTCAGCTTCTCAGTGAGGATTTTCGTGTCAAGGCAGACAGTAATGCATTCTACCACAGAGTGCAGTACCCGGCCCGTGGAGCGATAAGAGACCGTAATGGTCATCTGTTGGTTTACAACCAGCCGGCCTACGACATAATGGTTGTAATGAACGAGCAGAAAGGGGTAGACACGATGGGTATATGCCGTGATCTGCATATTGACAAGGCTTGGTATATCCGGCGTATGGAGGAGATAAAGGACCCTTGGAGAAATCCCGGTTACAGCAACTATACGCAGCAACTTTTCATGTCGCAGCTGTCTGTGGAGGAGTTCTCAAGATTCCGTGAGAAACTGTTCCATTATCCCGGTTTCTATATTCAGAAGCGCAGCATTCGTCAATACGAGCGTCCGATAGGAGCACACATTCTGGGTGATGTGGGTGAGGTGGGGCCCAAAGATATTGAGTCGGATGACTATTATAAGATGGGAGACTACATCGGTAAACTCGGTGTGGAAAGATATTACGAGAAACAGCTCCGCGGCATTAAAGGAGAGGAGATACTTCTGCGCGATGCTCGGGGACGCATAAAGGGACATTATCAAGGTGGTAAGTATGACAAGATGCCTGTTCCGGGAAAGAATCTCACCTTGTCAATAGATGCTGATCTGCAAGCGCTGGGTGAGAGACTGATGGAAGGCAAGAAGGGTGGCATCGTTGCTATAGAACCTCAGACCGGGGAAATCCTCTGCATGGTGTCTTCCCCTTCCTACGATCCAAGTATTATGGTCGGACGCCAAAGAGGAAAGAATAATCTCAAACTCAGCCAAGACCCTAATAAACCGCTTCTGAATCGTGCTATTATGGGTACCTATCCTCCCGGTAGTACGTTTAAAACAGGGCAGGCTCTCACGTTCCTTCAGGAGGGTATTATTACACCGTCCACGGCATTTTACTGTTCACGCGGTTTCCATTACGGGGGTCTGACCGTAGGATGCCACTCTCACGGAGCGCCGCTTCCTCTCGAACCGGCTATCGCCACATCGTGTAATGCGTTTTTCTGTTGGGGTTTACTGAACATGTTCAGCAACAGACACAAGTATCCCACGGTGCAGGATGCTATGACAACATGGAAAGACTATATGGTGTCAATGGGATTCGGGTATGCCCTTGGGGTGGATCTCCCAGGAGAGAAGCGTGGTATGATTCCCAATGCGGCATTCTATGATAAGGTGAATCGTGGCTCGTGGAACGGACTAACCGTTATCAGTATATCCATCGGACAGGGTGAGGTGACTCTCACTCCTCTGCAGATAGCCAATCTCGGAGCGACAATAGCCAATCGCGGATGGTTTATTACTCCTCATATCGTGAAACATATCCAGGACGAGCCGTTGGATTCCCTCTACCGTACGAGACGCTATACGATGGTGGAAAGGAAGAACTACGAGCTGGTAGTGGAGGGTATGCGACGGGCTGTGACTGGCGGTACATGCCGTTCGGCGGAGACGTCCATGTATGAGGTTTGCGGTAAGACAGGTACTGCGCAGAATCCTCACGGCAAGGACCATTCGGCATTTATGGGATTTGCTCCCAAGGAAGATCCGAAGATTGCTATCTGTGTCTATGTGGAGAACGGAGAGTGGGGAGCAACCTACGGAGTACCTATAGGAGCACTGATGATGGAGCAGTATATCAACGGACATCTTTCGGAGAATTCGAAAAAAAAGGCAGAGATGTTCCAGAATCGTCATATTATAACAAGTACGGCAGAAGATGAAGAGTGAGAGATTTTCCGTATGGAGTTCTGTAGACTGGATAACAATTCTCTTCTACGTAGCCCTCATGGTAATGGGGTGGATAAGTGTGTGCGGTGCCAGTTATGACTTTGATGCAGGAGGCAGTATCTTTGATTTTGCGAGTCGTAGCGGCAAGCAGTTGATGTGGATAGGCACAGCGATAGTCCTTGGCGTGGCGGTGCTCAGTGTGGATGAACGCATTGTGGAGTCGCTTTCTTACCTTCTTTATCTGGGTATGGTTGCCCTCCTTGTGGTCACGCCGTTTCTGGCGCACGACACGAAAGGCAGTCTCTCGTGGATAGATTTGGGATACGGCATAAAGTTGCAGCCAGCGGAGTTTGCCAAATTCACTACAGCCCTGTGTGCGGCCAAAGTGATAAGCGCATATAAATTGAGGTTGTCAAAGTGGTTGCATCTGATATTGGCTTCCTTGATATTCCTGATACCGATGGTTCTCATTATTATGCAGAAGGAGACGGGAAGCGCATTGGTATATGCGTCGTTTTTCCTTATGTGCTATCGTGAAGGAATGACGGGAAGTGTGTTGTTTACGGGTATCGCGGCAGTGATGTATTTTGTGATAGGCGCCCGTTATGCGGAAATGCCCCTCTGGGGTGTGGATCAGATAAAGCTGGGAGAATATCTCGTGTTGTCTCTGATACATATATTTACCTCTGTTCTTCTCCTGATATACGGAGAGGACAGAAGAGAATTCCTGCGAGTCTCTCTTTGGGGACTTGTTATCATCGTGTGTGCGGTGTTCTTCAGTCACTATGTGATTCCCTTCGACGCATCCTGGGTGGTATTGCTAGTGTTGGCGTTTAATATCGTGTACCTTGTGCTTCTGGCTTTCAAGGACCATGTGATGCGTTATATTTACATTGCACTGTTCTCCTTGGGCAGTATTGCAACGTTCTATAGTGTGGATTATCTCCTGTCTGATGTCTTGCAGCCACACCAGCAGACGCGTGTCAAGGTGCTTCTCGGTTTGGAGGACGATCCGAAGGGTGCCGGCTACAACGTGATACAGGCGCAGATAGCTATCGGCAGCGGTGGACTCAGAGGCAAGGGGTTCCTTTGCGGCACTCAGACGAAACTCAAATATGTGCCCGAACAGGATACAGACTTCATTTTCTGCACAGTGGGTGAAGAAGAAGGTTTTGTGGGATGTGCGGTGGTGCTATTGCTCTTTCTGGCTTTGATTCTCCGTCTCATCGCTTTGTCTGAGAGGCAAATAGAAAGTTATGGACGTATCTACGGATACTGTGTCCTCAGTATATTCCTTTTCCACGTGTTTATCAACGTCGGCATGGTTCTGGGGCTCACTCCTGTGATAGGTATTCCCCTGCCATTCTTCAGTTATGGAGGCAGCAGTCTCTGGGGCTTTACTCTTCTTCTTTTTATATTTCTTAGGATAGACGCAGGCAGGAAGCGGCTCAAACACTCGTGATTCTGCTTTTGCCGCTGCTATTTCTGTTTCAATGCCCACTTCCTTGATGCCAAGTAGTTTTACTGTTCCTGCAGCGTGCCGGAGACGTATTTCCTCGGTTGCGCTTTCTATTGCGAACGGCCCCTGACGGTACTGCAGGAGTCGCAGACCTTTTCCTGTAAGGCGTGTGCTGTCGGACGACAGTAACAGAGTGACGCTGTCTTCAATATGTTCTCCGGAGGCACGCTGCTCAACGATGAGCGGCAGAGTAGAGTAAGGGTAGTCGCACTCAATACGTGCTTCTATCCATATCTTCCGGTATGGTGCCAAACTGTCCCGCCCCAAAGGAAACGAGAGCGTGTCGCGGTGGCTCCATCCTTCCCTCGGAATCTCCAGAAAGTGATGGTAGCATACTCCTTCATGACAACAGCTAAGCGTCAGCGCCAGAACCAGCGTCGTGGCTATTTTGAGCCTTCGCATGCTTTTTCTTCTTCTTTTTCTTTTTCTTGCTTTTGAGCACATCGTCAAACCTGTGCAGGTCATCCTGTGTGGCCAAATCGACAGATACCGGCGTAGCATTCTTGCGTGACACTTCCAAAGCCTGCGGCTTCTCCCCGGCTTTATTCATATTAATGATTTCCCAAGCTCTTTCCGCAGTGATTGTAGTGATGTTGGCTGCGAGACGTTTGTCGCTGGAATAGCTGACATTACCGGATAGGATATCGGCCTTGAACCAATAGAAATCTCCGTCCTGTGTGGATAGAACGGCATCTCTCGGAGGCAGTTTTCTGGAGGCTTCCATATACTGGTCCACTTCGTAGTTCATGCAGCACTTGAGTTTTGCACACTGTCCTGCCAGTTTCTGCGAGTTGAGAGTGAGGTCCTGGAATCGTGCAGCGGCGGTGCCTACGCTCTGGAAGTTCTTCATCCATGTGGCACAGCACAGTTCTCTGCCGCAGGGTCCGAAGCCTCCGATGCGCCCGGCCTCCTGACGTGCGCCGATCTGTTTCATCTCGATGCGTACGTGGAAAGCCTCTGCCAGCACTTTGATGAGCTGTCGGAAGTCCACTCGTCCCTCTGCGATGTAGTAGAAGATGGCCTTTCCACCGTCGCCCTGATATTCCACATCGCCTATTTTCATTTCCAATCCGAGGTCTTTGGCGTATTGGCGTGATTCAATCATTGTCTTGTGTTCACGTTTCTTTGCAGCCTCGTATTTTTCCATATCGGTCTCCGTTGCCAACCTGTAGAGCCTTTTCACCTCGTCTTCGCTTTTGAGGTGTGCTTTCAGCATCTGCATCTGAGCCAGGCGTCCGGTCAGTGTCACCACTCCGATGTCGTGTCCGGGTGAGGCTTCCACAGCCACAGTGTCGCCTTTCTTTATTTCCAGATGGTTGCTGTTGTGGTAGTATCCCTTTCTGGTGTTCTTGAATTGCACCTCCACCAAATCGGTCACCACTTGATTGTCCGGAAGGTCGGCAAAATAGTCGAAGACGTTGTGCTGGCAGTAGTGGCCCACGTTCCATCCACTTCCCGCGAGCCCGCGTCCGGAACCGCCTTTATATGTAATGTTATCCTGACTCATATGTGTCCCTATCTATATTTATTGTATCATTAGTATTATTATTTTCAGTGCGTAGTCGAAGAATACCATGCGGGCATTCACGTTTTGCATGATGTCTCTTTGTGCCAACTCGGTCTCCTCCATGATGGGGATGACGTTTTTCTCGTTGATGAAGCGAGCAAACTTTTGGCTGAATTCATCCTCTTCCTTCGAGAGAGATACCATTTCCGGTCTCTTCAGGTTGTAAATGAAATTTTCCCGAAGCAGGAACTGGAAATAGCTGAGCATCTGCCCCTGTTTCTCGCGTCCCATGCGGCTCACTTCTTCGCTCCATGCCCTGAGGCCTTTTATCTTACGCATATATGCCAGTCGCATGAGTTCCATGAAGAGGCGGAAGAAAAACCTTTCGTCTTCACTGCTTTTACCCTTTTTTTTCTGTGGTACGTCGATACGCTGGCAACGGCTCTGTATCGTGCCCAGCACTTTGTCCGGCTCCTCCGATACGAGTATGAAATGTGTGCCGTGAGGCGGTTCCTCAATGAGCTTCAGCAGTTTGTTCGCAGCCTGCTCCATGAGTCTCTCCGGCAGCCATATGAACACCACTCGTCTGCCTCCCATCCTGGCGTGCAGTTGTAGTTTCTGCTGCAATCTGTCACTCTCGCTGACATAGATGGTAAGCTGTTGGTTCTCACTCTTTATCCTCGCCATCCAGTCCTCCAACTTCGGACTTGGTGTATCCTCCAACATTTCGCGCCATTGGCTCATCCAGTCATCGGTAACAGGATGGTCGTTGGAATTTTTCTTGTATACTGGCAGTGAAAAGATGAGGTCGGGATGTGCCCACGTCCTTGTCATGTGGCATCCAGAGCAGTTCTCGCACACTTCTCCGTCCTGCTTCTCGCAGAGGAGTGCTCGGGCCAGACGGAGTCCCTTCATAAGGGCTCCGCTCTCTGCATCGCCTGCCAAAAGCAGTGCTTGAGGCATGCGATTATCTATTATCAAACGCTTTAGGCGGTCGTCTACTTGCATTTCGCATGCAAAAATACAAAAAAAACACTTATTTTCAAAAAAAACTTTCTATGCGCTGTATACAACTCTCAACTTTTTTATATATTTGGCACTCGTAAGTGAGTAAACACAAACTAAATATACTATGAAACTCAGAAAAATCCTATTTTGTGCAGCGTTGGCAGGTGTTATGTCCCTGAACGCTCAGGACAATGTTGTCACCGTGGAAACCGCGAAGGCAGGCAGTGTTATTCAGCCTACCATGTACGGTATCTTCTTTGAGGATATCAACTACGGTGCAGACGGAGGTCTCTATGCCGAGCTGGTCAAGAACCGTTCTTTTGAATTCGCTCCCGACCATCTTATGGGCTGGCAGGCTTTCGGTAAGGTGGAGGTGAAGAACGACGGTCCCTTTGAGAAGAATCCTCACTACGTACGTCTTTCCTGCGCCGGTCACAACGATATGTGGACCGGTCTCCAGAACGAAGGCTTTTTCGGTATCGGTGTGAAGCGCGGTGCCTCTTACCGTTTCTCTGTATGGGCCCGTGTGCCTAATGGCAAGGCCCAGGTGTTGCGTGTACAGCTCATTGACGAGTATTCCATGGAGGAGCATCAGGAATTTGCTTCTCAGGACATTAAGGTGACATCCAAGGAGTGGAAGAAATACACTATTATCCTTAAGTCCAACCGCACGATGCAGGATGCCAATCTGCGTGTATTCCTCTGTTCGGAAAACGGTCGCAACGGTGACGGTGTGATGGATGTTGAGCACCTGTCTCTCTTCCCTGTAGACACTTGGAAGGGGCATGAGAACGGTATGCGTAAGGATTTGGCACAGGCTCTCTACGATATGCGTCCGGGCGTGTTCCGTTTCCCTGGCGGCTGCATTGTCGAGGGTGCCAATCTGGAGACCCGCTATCAGTGGAAGAATACCGTAGGCCCCGTTGAGAACCGTCCTCTTAATAAGAACCGTTGGGAGTCCACCTACACGCATCGCTACTATCCAGACTATTTCCAGTCTTACGGTCTCGGTTTCTATGAATTCTTCCTCCTCTCTGAGGAGCTCGGTTCAGAGCCTCTGCCCATCCTCAATGTAGGTATGGCATGCCAGTATCAGAACTGGGACAGGGAGTCTGCTCATGTGCCCGCTACAGAAGCTGACCTCAAGCCCTATATCGATGATTGCAACGACCTCATCGAGTTTGCTAACGGAGATATCAATACCAAGTGGGGTAAGTTGCGTGCCGAGATGGGACATCCCGCTCCCTTTAACCTCAAGTTCCTGGGCATTGGTAACGAGCAGTGGGGTGATTTCTATTTCAAGCGCGTGAAGATTGTTGGCGACGCAGTCCGCAAGGCTCATCCCGAAATCAAGATTGTGGGCACTTCCGGTCCTGATTCCGAGGGTCACAATTTTGATATAGGCTGGGAGGCTATGAAGGAGCAGAAGGTTGATCTCGTTGACGAACACTTCTATCGCAATATCGACTGGTTCAAGCGCGAGATGAACCGTTACGATGAATATGACCGTACCGGTCCGAAGGTGTTTGCCGGCGAATATGCCTGCCACGACAGAGGCAAGAAGTACAACCACGCAGGTGCCTCCATCTATGAGGCTGCTTTTATGCTCAATCTGGAGAAGAACGCCGACGTGGTGCACATGGCCACTTACGCTCCTCTCTTCGCTCATGTGAAGGGTTGGCAGTGGCGTCCCGATGCCATTTGGTTCGACAACCTGCGATGCGCCCGCACAGCATCCTATTGGGTTCAGGCTCTCTTCTCCCAGAACAAGGGTACCAATGTGCTCACTACCTCTCTTTCCAATCCCACTCCTCTGGGTGAGGACGGTCTCTTCGCTCAGGCTTGCACCGACACGAAGAAGGGTGAGTATATAGTGAAACTTGTCAACACCCGCGAAGGCGACGAGACTGTGCGCATTGACCTTAAGGGCATCAAGAAGCTCGGTGAGGTGAAGGCCATCACTCTCGACCTCTCCGACTATGAACTGGAGAACACAGTGGACAATCCCAATGCCATCCAGCCCCAGGAGAGCAACGTTACAGCCTCCGGCACCAGCATCGCACTTACAGTGCCCGCAAAGAATTTTGTCATCATTGTGGCAAAGAAGTAAGATACAAACCCTTTATAATAAATAACTGCAATGACTTTAATTAAGTCTATTTCTGGCATTCGTGGCACCATCGGAGGCCCCGCAGGTGACACGCTCAATCCTCTTGATATTGTTAAGTTCACATCAGCCTATGCTACACTCATCCGTAAGGTGCGCCCCAATGGTTCGGGCAAGATTGTCGTAGGTCGCGATGCCCGTATCTCAGGCGAGATGGTGAAGAACGTGGTTTGCGGCAGCCTTATGGGTATGGGGTTCGATGTGGTGAACATAGGCCTGGCTTCTACTCCTACCACCGAGGTGGCAGTTACGATGGAAGGTGCCGATGGTGGTATCATCCTCACCGCTTCCCACAATCCCCGTCAGTGGAATGCCCTTAAACTTCTTGGCGCCGACGGAGAGTTTCTCAGCAAGGCGGAGGGTGAGGAAGTGTTGCGCATAGCAGAAGCGGAGGCTTTTGAATACGCTGATGTGGACCATCTGGGTTCCTACCGCGAGGACAATAGTTATGACCAGCGTCATATCGACCTTGTACTTGGTCTTGATCTCGTTGATGTAGATGCTATCCGCAAGGCCAGTTTCAGTGTGGCATTTGATGCTGTCAACTCCGTGGGCGGCATCATTCTACCCAAACTCTTTGAGCAGTTGGGTGTGAAGCACGTTACTGGTCTCTATACAGAGCCTACTGGCGATTTTCAGCATAATCCCGAACCCCTTGAGAAAAATCTCGGTGATATCAAGGCTCTTATGCAGAAGGGCGGCCATGACATAGGTTTTGTGGTAGATCCCGATGTGGACCGTCTGGCTCTCTTCTGCGAGGACGGCACGATGTACGGTGAGGAATATACTTTGGTTACCGTAGCCGACTACATCCTACAGCATACGCCCGGTAATACTGTCTCCAACTTGTCTTCTACGCGTGCCTTGCGAGATGTCACCAATCGTTTCCCCGGTTGTAGTTATACCGCCGCAGCCGTGGGCGAGGTGAATGTTGTGACAGCAATGAAGGCCACGGGTGCCGTCATCGGCGGTGAGGGCAACGGTGGTGTTATTTATCCAGCTGCACACAACGGACGTGATGCCCTCGTGGGCATAGCTCTCATCCTGACATATCTCGCTAAGCGGGGTATGAAGACGAGCGAGCTACGTGCTACCTATCCTCCCTATCAGATAGCAAAGAACCGCATCGACCTCACTCCCAGCACGGACGTGGATGCCATACTCCGCAAGGTAAAATCCATGTACGAGCGCGAGGCTGGTGTCAGCGTGACGGATATCGACGGTGTGAAGATTGACTTCCCCGATCGCTGGGTGCACCTTCGCAAGTCCAACACCGAACCCATCATCCGCGTCTATTCCGAGGCTGCCACGATGGAAGCTGCCGACGAAATTGGCAAGAAGGTGATGGAGGTGGTATATTCCTTCCAGTAGAGCAGGAGAGAAAAGTGAAACGTCCTGAGACACTTGATGAAATCAAGGCGCGCGTCTATAGGATAATCTTCTATAGCGACACTCCGGCTGGCAAGCTTTTCGATGTCCTACTCCTGTGGGCTATCGTCTTGTCCATACTCCTTGTCATTGTGGAGAGTATGCAGGGGGTGTCTCCTGTGTGGAAGAAGGTCTTCGAGGTGTTGGAGTATGTCTTCACGGCATTCTTCACCATCGAGTATGTGTGCCGCATATGGTGCTCTAAGGAGCCGCGGCAGTATATATTCTCCTTTTTCGGTATCGTCGATCTCCTCGCCACCCTGCCGCTCTATATAGGCTGGTTCTTCGGCCCGGTGAGGTATCTGATGATTGTCCGCACGTTCCGGCTCATCCGTGTCTTCCGCGTATTCAAGCTGTTCTCCTTCCTTGAGGAGGGCGATCGTTTGATGCGTTCGCTGATGCTCTCTTCGCGTAAGATAATGGTGTTTTTCCTATTTGTCGTCATCATGGTCATATCGCTTGGCACGCTGATGTATATGGTGGAGAGCACAGTGCCCGGGAGCCAGTTTCACGACATCCCTTCCAGTATCTACTGGGCCGTTGTCACAATGACCACTGTGGGCTATGGGGACATTGCGCCGGTGACACACATCGGACGTATGCTCTCCATGCTTGTCATGCTGCTGGGTTACACCATTATGGCTGTGCCCACGGGTATTGTCTCTGCGCAGTTTATCCACGACCGCCATATTTTCGACGACGAGAAGTACGGACCGAAGTGTCCGGAGTGCGGTTGCCCTATGACCGAGGAGATGAACTACTGCCCTCATTGCGGCACCGCTGTCGAACAGGATAAGATTCATCATCACTCATGATACATCATCCGCTGATATGGCTCAAGCGTCTGCCTCACCGCAAAGGTTACGGTGTTCATTCGCCCTTTGCCTATAATTTCCTGCGCGATGTGGTCTATGAGAACAACCACTACTATGCTTACGAGGACATAGAGCATCATCTTAAGGGCAATTGGTGGCAGCGGCGCTGTCAGCGTAAGCGCGAGCGTTTGCTCTTCCGTCTGCGTAACTGGTGCGGGGAGCGTCCCTTCATCCACGTCATGCAGTGGAACCCCGAGGTGGGGCGGTCTCTCTCTCCCGATGCCATGCTCGTGCTGGATGCCCTGCAGGACAATCTCCCGGCATGGGATATGATAAAGAAGGATGCTCGCACGCGTGTCACCTTCGACCTTTATGACATGGGTGTTGCGCTATTCACTCCTACGCTCAACAAACAGAACTATATTGTCAATTGGTGAGAAAACACAGATTAACAGAAACGAATAACACAAAAATAATAAGATTATGTATTGGACACTGGAATTGGCATCTAAACTTGAGGATGCTCCCTGGCCTGCCACCCGTGAAGAGCTTATCGACTACGCAGTTCGTAGTGGCGCTCCTCTTGAGGTGATTGAAAACCTCGAGGAGATTGAGGACGAGGGCGAAATCTACGAGAACATCGAAGACCTCTGGCCCGACTATCCTACGAAGGAAGACTTCCTCTTCAACGAGGACGAGTACTAAGGGAAGCTTTTCAACGGCTCACCGTAAGGGTCTGTCCCTCAAGGAAAGGCGATGAGGCTCTTACGGTGAACCGCTTTTCACCCTCTTCCGGCTGTATATATGCCACGAGACGTCCATTGTGCGTGCGCAGACGGTTGCGCTGTTGGCGTCCTGTGATGGTGGCATCGGTGATGTTGCCGTGCTCCATGCCCAGTAGGCGTGCTCCGCGTATCATGAGTGTCACCTCGTTGTCGGCAGTTGTTACAGTATTTCCGTTTTCATCCACCACTTCCACGAAGACGTGTGCCACAGAGTCTGTGGTCAGTTTCAGAGCGCTGGGCTTACCGGTGGTCACCAGTTCGTAGGAGGCTCCGTTGTCTGTCTCGCAGCGCAGTGTGCCTGGCTCGTATGCAACGCTCCACATCAGTGCTCCAGTGGCTTCGTCGCGGCGGGGCTTTCCGCCCGTTTCCTTACCGTTCAGCAGCAGCCGTGCGTCCTTGCCGTTGGTGATGCACACCACAATCACGCTGTCGCCCAACTCCCAGTTCCATCGTCCGGGAGCATTGATGTTGGGGTGCTGGTTGCGTCGGTTATTGCCGCCTCGTCCGGGACGTGAGAAGTTGCGGTAGGTGCCGATGTAGCATACGGGCTTTGTGCTCCACAGCGTTGCCCGGTACCATCCCGAGGGCTTGCGCCAACCGGCCAAGTCCAGCAGTCCTGCCGACGACCCGCGTGCGGGCCATTGACCGCTTTCGCCCAGATAGTCGATACCGGTCCAGAGGAACTGTCCGAAAATGTGCTCGTTGTCCGTTACAGCCTTCCATGCAGGCAGGTCGTGGCGATTTTCCGAACCGTATATGATGCGCTGGGGATATGTCTTGTGGTCTATGCCATAGCGGCTCTCCGTGTAGTTGTATCCCACCACATCCACAGCGGAGGGATATGCCGTGGCATTTGACATTACGACACCTGCCAGTGCGCCTGTCGTGGGTCGTGAGGGGTCGATGGCTTTCACTATCTTTGCCAGTCGCTGTGCGATGATGCCGATACGCTCGGCATTGGGCTGCTCGGGCTTGTAGCCTCCGTAAGCCGGTTGTGTGAACTCCTTCCCGTCACCATTGAGCACAGGGTGAGAGTAGGGGTCGTTGGGGTAGTCCACCTCGTTGCCTATGCTCCACAGGAACACGCTGGGGTGACAGCGGTCGCGGCGTACCATGTCGGCCACGTCGCGGTCTATCCATTCCTCGAAGTAGGTGTATGTGCCTTGGAACTCGGGTTTGCCGGCGTTCCATCCCTTCATCCATTTGCGCTTAGGGAACTCCCATTCGTCCGATGCTTCGTCCATCACCAGCAGTCCCAGTTCGTCGCACAGGTCGTACACCTCGGGAGCGTGGGGATTGTGGCTAAGACGTATGGCGTTTACACCGATATCCTTGAGTTCTGCCAGACGGCGGCGCCATACTTCCTTCGGTACGGCCACGCCCAGCACACCTGCATCATCGTGCACGCACACGCCCTTCACCTTGATCCATTCACCGTTGAGGGCGAAACCCTTGTTGGGTGAGAAGTCCAGTGTGCGCAGTCCGGCACTCACTACGGACGTGTCGTTGTCCTCGGTCTTCGGGGCATTGAGCACGGTTCTGAGCGTATAGAGGTAGGGTCTTTCCTGTGTCCAGCGCTGCGGGTTCTTCACCGTTAGCGTCACCGTCTTCTTCTCCCGACTTCCGATGGCTGTCTTTGCCGCAGCTGCCACTTTGCCGTCCTTGTCGATGAGTTGCACCGTGGCATTAAACTTACCGCTCTTTCCTTGTCTTTCGTCAGTTGTTTCCACGTCCACTTCCACCGTGGCTTTGCTTTTGTTTATGGCGGTCAGCCGGTAGGCTGTGCCCCACTGTGCCAGATGCACCTCGGGAGCGCTCACCAGCCACACGTTGCGATATATGCCCGAACCTGTGTACCAGCGCGAGTCGAACTCCTGTCCGTGGTTCACGCGGACGGCCACCACGTTACCGTCCTTCTCTAGATAGGGCGTCATGTCATATAGGAATGAGGCGAAGCCACTCGGGCGCTTGCCCAGCAGATGCCCGTTGATGTACACTTCGGAGTAGTTGTACACACCCTCGAAGTAGATATAGTGACGTCGTCCCTCAGCCAGTTTGCCGGCGGGGATGTGCAGACGGTACCATGCAACACCTCCCGGCAGATAGCCCTGACACGAACCCTTGTCGGGCGACATGGGCAGTTCCACGCCCCAGTCGTGCGGCAGGTCAACCTTGCGCCATCGTGTATCATCGAAGGCTTTCTCCTTCATCTCAGATTGTTCGCTGATGTTCCATGCACTGTCCACGCGAAGGAAGCTCCATCCTCTGTTGATTTTTTCGGCATGCCCGAATGACACCTGTGACTGCACTCCCGCAGCCGTCATCAGCAGTGCGAAGAGCGTAGTAAGTAGTTTTTTCATATCAGTAGTTATGTGTTGTGTTAAAAAATGTACAAAAATGCAAACTATCACGTTAATTAGACAGAAAAAGTGCCTCGAAGGTTTATTATGCGCGTCACTTTTTTGCTATATCGGAAAATATGATTAAATTTGTGGCATTAAACATCAAAAAAACATCCTTAATTTATATTTAGTATTATGCAAAACATTCCTGTTATCAAGATTGGTATTGTTGCGGTGAGCCGCGACTGTTTCCCCGAGTCATTGGCTGTCAACCGCCGCAAGGCTGTTATTGCAGCATATGAGAAGAAGTTCGGCAAGGATGGCATCTACGAGTGTCCCATCTGCATTGTTGAGAGTGAGATTCATGCCCAGCAGGCTCTTGAGGACGTCAAGAAGGCCGGCTGTAACGCTCTGT
>Ga0247611_10004093_pt1 | contig 20617 bp, 11 predicted proteins | sample 177DNAGHGhighgp2_FD_192422 | JGI IMG/M metagenome (GOLD analysis project Ga0247611, IMG submission 192422) | Sheep rumen microbial communities from Palmerston North, Manawatu-Wanganui, New Zealand - 1770 DNA GHGhigh gp2 | ecosystem: Host-associated > Mammals > Digestive system > Stomach > Rumen...
GGCGACAAGACCAAGACGGTTTACCTCCCCTACGAGGCAACCAACCTGCTCGGCTCCATCGGAGGCATCAAGGAACTCTTCGGCCACGACGAGAAGAAGGACTAATCGGGTAGGGGAGTGGTCCACTCTACCTCTCTGCTATCATGACAGGCGCGGCAAACTCTCTGCTGCGCCTGATTTGTGACATCCTGCCACAAAATTAATCCCAATAGATAGGGCAGGGTAGAAGATAATTGTGTATCTTTGTGGCGAGGATAACATGTGATGGCAAATGCAAAATATCCATAAAAATCTAATTAACAGATGATTAACGTTTTTCATATCGTCTCTAACAAGCACTGGACGGGTGCAGAGCAGTACACCTATGACCTGGTCGACCGACTGCGCAACGATCCCGACTTCTACGCCGAGGTCGTCTGCCGCAAGCATCCCAATGTGCTCAAACAATACCGACGCCTGGAAATTCCCATCTCCATACTGCCACTCAAGGGCGTCACCGACATTGACTCGCCCGTGAGATTCGCACGCCTGTTGCGCAAGGGACGCAACATCATACACGTGCACAGTTTCAAGGACGCCTTCATGGCTGTGATGGCAAGACGCATCAGTGAGAACCGAGACACACGAGTCATCGTCAGCGTGCACGGCGTCTATAAGCCCAAGAACAACTACATGTACAACAAGCTGTACAAGTCCATCGACTGCTTCGTCTTCTCTTCCGAGATGGCACGAGAGGCCTTCCTGGGAAAAGCCAAGAAGACTTACGCCGACCGAGCCGTCGTGTTGCGAGACAGCGTCTGTGACAGCCAGATCGGAACCTCCGTGCCCGACCTGCGACGCGAACTGAAACTCGACAGCCACCAGGCTCTCATCATGTACCATGGCAAGTTGGCTCCAGAAAAGGGCATAGACGCCCTTCTCAGCGCACTTTCACACGTCGACAAGGACAAGTACCATCTGGCCATCATCGGCGAAGGACAGCCCAAATACAAGGCAAAAATCAAAGGTTTTATCGTAGCGGGCGGACTCATCCACAACGTCTCCCTGCTCGGCTTCAGGGACAACATCCTGGAATACCTGCGACAGGCCGACTTCGGAATCCTGCCGTCGATACAACCCGAAGCGCTGGGTATCAGCAACTTGGAGTATATGATGGCTGGCAAAGCTCACATCTGCAGTGACAATGGCGCCCAGCCCGAGTATGTACACGACGGCGTGAACGGACTGCTCGTGCCCCCGGGCGATGAACAGGCGCTCACCAATGCCATCAACCTGCTCATCAATGACACCGCCTCGCGATCGCGCATGGGCACCCAGGCACAGAAGGACTTTGAAGACCACCTCGACTACCCAGCCTTCTACAAGAAAATGACCGACCTCTACCGCAACCTCCTCCAGAAAGCCCCTGTCATCAACATCGAGAACTAACCACACCACCAGAAATCTCGCCCTAAGGGTGAGCCTCTGAATAGCCGTAAAAAAAACGCCGCCGGGGCAGATTGCCTCGGCGGACGTTTTTAGTTAGAGTGGGGGATTACTCCTGGTCGCTGTCCCACCATACGGGGATGGTCCAGACGTCATCCTGGAGGTTCCACATCAATTCCTTGCCCTCACCGTCGGTCATGCGAGCACCAGGAACCTGGCTGCCGATGGCCTGCAGGTTCTTGCTGTTGTAGTTGTACTCATGCGAGCACTGACGCCAGCGGCGATACTGCTTACCCTCAGGAATTGCCAGCATGGCGGCAGCCACCTTGTAGTGGTAAGCGGGAATCGACCAACCGAAGAAGATGTTGGGATCGAAGTCATAGCGGCGCATATCGTTCCATACCTCATAGGAGAACATGAGAGCAATGCGCTTCTGAGTCATGATGTGACCCAAGGTCAGCTCACCCTGGGTGCCGATGCCGTTGTTCACGAAGTTGTCAATGGCCTCCTGGGTCATCGGGGTGAACGAGGGGCAGTCGTTGAGGCTGGGATCCTCGGCAACCCAAACTTTCAGCTTGTCGTTCATCAGCTCGCAGCTGGCCTTCACACCAGCCTTGTAGGCGGCGTATGCACCAGCCTTGTCGCCCTTCTTGAAGAGCACCTCGGCACGGATGAAGCAGCACTCGGCATAGGTACCAATGTAGGTAGGCGAGCTCACGCGGGTGTAGAACGTACCCGACTCGGCCGACTCAAACTTGCCGCTACCGGCGCGGCAGTACAGGATGCTGGGGTTAGCGAAGTAACCCTTGCAGTCGCTGGTCTCCTCAACATAGACGGTATCACCCCAGCGAGCCTCATTGTTGCTGTCGATCCAGAAACCGTTACGGCTATTCCTTACGACATTGCCTTCTTTATCCTTGGTGAGACCCCACATTGCACGCAGGGGACCACCCTGGCTGTTGATCTCGCTGGCCATGTCAACGCCCAGCGAACGACGCCACTTGCCGTCGGCACTCCACTTGATGTTAGCAGGCGAGTTGTCGCTCTTGACCGAACGTGCCCAGGGAATGATGTGGTCGGCACGGGGATCCTCAACGCCCTTACCAGCAAAGTTGGTCAGGTTGTCATAGAGCATCTTGGTCACCATGTAGCCAGAGTTCATACCGCAAACCGAGAACAGGGGTGAGTAGTCAACAGGCTCATCCCAACCGAGGACGTCGTGGGTAGCACCATTGTCGTCGGTGTGGTTAACGATGGTGTTGTCGGCATTGCTCTGCATGGCCTTGTCAAGGCAGCGCAGGATTTCATCGGCATCATACTTGCCGTCCTTGTAACTACCAGCACCCTTCTTGTTCAACTTGTTGATCCAGCGGGCCTTCAACATGTAGGCGAGCTTGATCCACTTGTTCAGGTCACCGTGGTTCCAGAAGTCACCAGCAGCCAGCGTGGGCAGACCGGGATCCTGGCTCTGACCCTTCTCAAGGTACTCGATAGCCTTATCGATGCACTCAAAGCAACCCAGATAGATGGTCTTACCATTGTCATATTCGGGAGTTGCGGGCTCGGCGGCTGCCTGGGTATAGGGCATCTCGCCATAGAGGTCGGTCATGGCCATGAAGCCATAAGCCTTAATCAGGTAGCCGGCACCGGCAAATTGCCAGTTTTCGGCAGCCTCGGCCTTAGCGATCATGTCAGGCACGTTGGCGTATGCGCCGACGAACCACCACTGATAGGTCGTGGTCACCTGACCGATAACAGGATACCAATAGGATACATGCCAGTAGTTACCGCCACCGTTGTTGCGGGTCCAGTCACCCATGGCCATGGTGGTGCGCCATGCGCCGAACTGCAGGCCGCTGTTGGTATAGAACTCAATGTGCGCCAAACGCTGGTCATAGGTCGTGGACTCGGCCGACGGGCTGTCGGGGTCAACGTTCACATCCAACCAGTCGTTGCAAGAGGTCAACGCCAGCGACGCAACACCCATGCCACACAGTATAATTGATTTCCAAAGTTTCATAATTATATCTGTTTTTTAATAGTCAGTTTATCATTACTTCACGATGATTTCGCAGATCGAAACACGGTTCCAGCTCAACTCGTCGAACATGTTGCTGATACCCTGGCCCTGAGCGTTGATGCGGTTGGCAGCGATACCATACTTCTTCACGAGCATATCCTTCACGCTGGCGGCGCGGCCGTTAGCGAGCTTGATGTTGATGTCCTTGGGACCCTCCTTGGAGGCATAACCATTGATGGTGCAGGTTGCCTCGGGGTGGCTCTTCATGTAAGCGGCGATGCGCTCCACGTTGGGCTGCTGGTCAGCGCTGACGGCAGTCTTGTTCACGGGGAAGTGAACGAGGATGGTCATGTACTGGAGCGACTTGTCGATCATGCCACTCTTGCTGTCCTGGCAGTTCTTGAGGTCACGCTGGAGCTGACCATTCTGGTCCCTCAGCTGGTTGACCAGGTTCTGCTGGTTAGCCACGTTCTGGCGAGCGTTAGCGAGCTCACGCTCAGCATTGTCAAGCTGGTTGCGCAGGGTGTTGATCTGACCGTTCAGGTTCTCGAGCTCGGCAGTGTTCACGCGAGCGGGAGCGGCATTGTCGGTGCCGAAGGTCAGGTTGATACCCAGTGCATACTGGCGGGTAGCGGGAACACCGCAGTAGTCGAAGCCTACCGAAGATGAACCACCGATACCGGCACCCGAAGCAGCTACCTCGGGATCACCGTCGTAGTTGGTGAACAGCAGCAGGTTGTTAGCCGAAGCCGTGATGGCGGCACGCTTGATGTACTTGGTGCGGGCCAGCAGGCTGCGAGGCACGTCGTAGGTCAATGAGATGGTGCGCAGGCGCAGGCTCTTCACATTGGTGATCCAGTTGCGAACCTCGTAGTTGTAAGCACCGGTGTAGTAGTTCTTGATGATGTTGTAACCACTGGTCTCGTTGCCGTTGAACATGTAGTTCTTGTTGGGATCCCAAGTGTTGGATACGGGGTTGCCATCGGCATCCACACCCTCGATGGTGAGGGTCTGGTTGCGCCAGTCGCCGCTGAGCTCGCTCACGCCAGCCATCGACATGGCATACTTGGTGCCGTTGAAAACGTCGCCACCATAACGGAACTCCCACAACATGTTGAAGGTCCAGTTCTTGAAGAAGGTGAAGGTGTTGTTCCAACCACCCTGGAACTTGGCCTCACGGTCGCCGACCTCATAGGCCTTACCGTCGGTGGTGGGGAAGCCATTCTTGTCAAGGATGAGCTTGCCATCGCTGTTGCGGTTCCACTTGGTACCGTCGATACCCATGAAGTTACCATGGTTGTAGCTGGCAGCCTTGGCGCCACCATACTGCACGTCGGTCAGGTACATAACGTCGATACCGTTAACCAGGTCACCCACGGTGCCACGGTTGCCATAGACGTTGATACCGGTTTCCCAAACGAAGTTCTCGTGCTGGATGGGAGTACCGCTCAGGCTGATCTCGAGACCCTTGTTGTAAACGTCACCAGAGTTAACCGAGCAGAAGATGTAACCGGTCGACTGCGGGCCACGCGGTTGCAGAATCAGGTCAAACGAGTTGTTGGTATAGTAAGCAATGTCAAATTTCAAGCGGTTCTGGATGAAGCGCAACTCCAGACCAACCTCGGTCGAACGGGTGCGCTCGGGTTTCAGATAGGGGTTACCGCGGGTCCAGCTGTTACCCAGACCGACAGCACCATCCAGATAAGTGCCCACAGGCCACAGATAGGTGTTGGTCACGTAAGCGTTGGTTCCCTTACCTACCTCGGCCCAGCTGGCACGGATCTTACCGAACGAGAACCAGTCGGGCAGGCTCTCACGGAAGAGCTCGGTGAAGGCGATAGCGCCGCTCACGCTGGGATAGAAGTAGCTGCGGTTCTCCTTGGGCAGGGTCGAATCCCAGTCGTTACGGCCGGTAACGGTCAAGAAGATGGCGTTGCGCCAGTCAACACGGAACTCACCGAAAGCCGATACCATGCGCTTCTTGCTGCTGCCATGCGAGAACTTCTTGTCGGCATCGCTGGCATTCTCGTAGCTGAAGAAGTTGGGCACACCGAAGTTCCAAGCCGACTCATAGTCGCGACGGGTCTTGGTGTAGTCGGTTGATCCACCCAACATCAGGTTGATGTTGAAGTCACCGAACTGCTTGTTCCAGTTCGACATCAAGTTGTTGCTCAGGTAGCGATACTTGTACATGTTGTCACTCAGCATACCACGCTGCCAGATCTGCTTGATGGCGCCACCAGGAGCAATCTCGTTGTGGCTCTGGGTCGTGTAGCTGTCCACACCCATGCGGTAGCTCAGCCACCACCAGTCGAACAGATCCCACTTCACACTGAAGTTGCCGGTGAAACGCTCGGTGTCATCGGTCATCTTGTTCTTGTTGACAATCCAGTAGGGGTTGTCACGCTCGTCCCAGGGCTGAATCTGGTCACCGAACATGCGGTAACGAGTGCCATCCTCGTTGAGATAGTGGCGCATGTCATCGCTGGGAGCCCAGTTGTAGGCTGCATAGAGGGCACCAGTACCACTGGAACCGTACAGAGCGGCACCAGTCAGGGTCTTCACCGTGCGGGCGTCGCTGTAGGCAGCGTTGGCGCCGAAGGTGAAGCGACCCACCTTCTGCTCACCGTTGAAGCGGAAGGTCGTCTTGGTGTAACCCGTGGTGGGAACGATACCGTCCTGATCGTAGAATGAACCGCTCAGGAAGAAGTTGTTGTTGGCGGTACCGCCGCTGACGCTCAGGTTGGTGTCCCAGATGATACCCGTGTCGAAGAAGTTCTTCAGGTTGTCATAGAAGGGAACATTGGCCTTGGGACCCCATGAGTTGTAGCTGTCGTCCTTGATGTCAAGACCAGTCCACTGGCCTGCATCGTTGTACATGTCGGTCATGTAACCGCGAACGAACTGGTTCTGGGTCTTGGGCAGATCCTTGACCGTCGAGGCAATCATCTTACCCGAGAAGCTCACCTCGGTGTGACCTTCCTTACCTTTCTTGGTGGTGATGATGACAACACCGTTGGCTGCGCGCGAACCATAGAGGGCCGATGCGGCAGGACCTTTCAGAATCGACATGTTGTCGATATCCTCGGGGTTGATATCCATCACACGGTTAGAAGAGGTGGTGGCACTGTTCATCATACCATCGAATGCGGAGTTACCCACAATACCTGCCGAGTTGTCGTAGATGACACCATCGACAACGAACAGCGGCTGAGAGTCGCGGTTCTCGGCAACAGAGGTACCACCACGCAGGATGATCTGGGCGCCCGAACCGGCGGCACCCGACGACTGGGTGATGTTCACACCAGCAATCTTACCCGACAGGGAGTTGATGGCGTTGGCGCTCTTGTTGCGCATCAGTTCCTCGGCCTTCAAGTCATCGACGGCATAACCCAGCGACTTCTTGTCCTTGCGGATACCGAGTGCGGTTACAACAACCTCGTCGAGGACCTGGTCATTGGCCTGCATGTCAATGTCCATGATGCCGCTGCCCACCGTCACCTCCATGGGCTTGCTGCCCACGTAGGAAACGACGAGAACGTCACCTCGATTGGCGTTGATTGAATACTTGCCGTCAACATCGGTGGCGGTACCGCGGTTGGTACCCTTGACCTTGACGGTCGCGCCGATGAGAGGCTCACCTTGTGCGTCACGTATGACGCCAGAGACTTTGTTGGCCTGGGCCTCGGCTGTGAAACCCGTGCTGGGAAGTGATGTCATCCCAGCCGGTGCTCCGCAGGCAATTGCCAGTGCGGCCAACAGTGCTAATTGTTTTTTCATACGCACTTACTTTTAAATTTTTAAAAATTTGAAATTAAATGACTATTGTATTCTGTCCTTTTTCTTCAATTTTTACAACGACTTCATCATGTAGAGACGACAACCATTTGACAACAGTTGCTGCTTCTAACGACTTTTAAGTAGGCAAATTTGCAAACAAAAATTAACATGACCAAATAAATAAGGAAAAAAATACACTTATGCCTACCGAAAACAATAGTTATCTTACTAAAAATTATGGGTTTTGTACAGATTTTTGAGGTTTTTAACGTTTGTGATTGTAAAATTGTTGTCCAGCATCGTCATGTCCAGCCCAAGCCTCCACTCCTTCCATCACCCAATCAACAAGGCAGGCCTGTAAAGAATCGCGTCTCTTTACAGGCCTGTCTCCCCCCGATGAAAAACGGGTCACTGGTAATCGCGGATGCGCACATCGATGCCGCTGCCATCCAGCAGGCTGACCACTTGCTGGATGTCGGTCTGGCCATAGTGATAGGGGAACAGCACCGTGGGCTTGATCATCGTGGCGGCACGGGCACACTGCTCGGGCGTCATCGTGAAGGGCAGGTTACAGGGCAGGAAAGCCACGTCGATGTCCTTGATGGCAGACATCTCGGGGATGTCCTCGGTGTCACCGGCGACATAGATGCGCATGCCCTCGATGGTGAGCACAAAGCCGTTGTCGCGGCCCTTGGGATGGAACTGGAGCTTGTCGGGCGAGTTGTTGTAGGCCGGCACAGCGTCGACCGTCCAGCCCTCGGACAGCACGCGCGAGTCGCCATTGGCCATCACGTCACCCCTGCCGCCCAGCAGTTCGTGGCAGCGGGCATTGGTGATGAGCACCGTGCCAGGCTTGCTCAACTGGTTGATGGCCACCGAGTCCAGGTGGTCAAAGTGCTCATGGGTCACCAGGATGTAATCGGCCTGGGGCAGGGTGGAGTAGTCGGTCTCGGGCTTCACGGCAGAGGTCACAGGGTCCACATAGATCCACTTCTCACCCACCTGCATCCTGACGCTGCCGTGCTTGATGCAATACATCTTCACCGTCGTGCCGCCCTCAGTCTTGAACACGTCACACCCCGGCTCCACATTCGGGTCACTCCCTTGCGCGGTGCAGCCGCACACCGCTCCAACAATCATCATTGCCATAACTAAAAATTTGATTTTCATTTGCTTGTTGATTAATTGTGAACTTGAGCCTCAAAGGTAAGCATTTTAGCTCAATTTCAGCGCATTCGTGGACAAAATGTCAAGCCAAGTAAACATTTGTTGACACAAAATGACGGTTTTTCGGGATTATTTTGTACCTTTGCGGCTTATAAACGCTAAAGTACTTGAAACTCATGAAGAAGTACGATGAACTCAAGGTGTACTGCAAGAACATCGGCGAGTATATCAGCATCGACGGCGGGGACACCCTCATCGACCTGTATGACACCATCAAGGGCCGGCTCGGCCTCAAGGGTGAAGCAGTGTGTGTGCTGGTCAACAACAAGGTTGAGGATCTTCAATATCCCGTCTTTTCTCCTAAACATGTTGAATTTCTTGATATTACCAACAACGCAGGATACCGCGTGATGACGCGTTCGCTGTGCATGGTGCTCTACAAGGCGCTCAACGACCTCTACCCAGGCAAGCGACTGTGCATACAGCACAGCATCAGCAACGGACATTATTGCCAGATCAAGCACGAGGAGAAGTTCCTGACGACCGAGGTGATTGACAACCTCAAACAACGCATGAGCGAGATCATCGATGCCGACATTCCGTTCCTGAGGCGCGAGCGACTCACCACCGACGTCATCGAGATGTTCCGCAAGCAGGGGTTGAAGGACAAGGTGCGACTGCTGGAAAGTATCAACCAACTCTATACCGTCTATTACAAGCTGGACAACATCATCGACAGTTTCTTCGGACCTCTCGTTCCATCGACAGGACTGTTGAAGGTCTTTGACCTGATACCCTACGAGGAAGGAATGTTGCTGCTGGGGCCCGACCGCACCACAATCGACAAGGTGGTGCAATGGCAGCCTCAACCCAAGCTCTTCCAGGCTTTTACCGACTACATCAACTTCAACAAGATTATACGTCTGGGGGACGTCGGCGAACTCAACAGCGCTATCAAGGCAGGCTATGCCCCGCTGCTGATCAATGTCATGGAGGCACTGCACAACAAGCACTTCATACAGATTGCCGACGAGATCACACGACGATACAAGCAGGGTGGGGCACGAGTGGTGCTCATCGCCGGGCCGTCATCGAGCGGAAAGACCACATCGTCCAAGCGCCTGGCCATCCAGCTGCTCACCAACTGCATCGTCCCCAAGGTTGTGGAGCTGGACAATTACTTCATCAACCGTGACCGTACACCTCGGGACGAGTCGGGGGACTATGATTACGAGTCACTCTACGCTCTGGACCTGGAGCAGTTCAACAAGGATGTGACCGACCTGCTCGCCGGCAAGGAAGTGCCCATGCCCACCTACAACTTCAAGAAGGGTGAGCGAGAGTATCTGGGCAACACGCTCAAGCTTGAGGAGGGCGACATCCTCCTGCTCGAGGGCATTCACGGCCTGAACCCCGAGCTCACGCGACTCATACCAGAGAAGCAGAAGTTCCGAATCTTTGTCTCGGCACTGACAACACTGAGCATCGACGACCACAACTGGATTGGCACCTACGATAACCGACTGCTGCGACGCATCATCCGCGACTACCAGTATCGTGGCAGCAGCGCGCTGCAGACCATCCAGCGATGGCCCAGCGTGAGACGTGGCGAGAACAAGTGGATCATGCCTTTCAACGAGAACGCCGACGCCATGTTCAACTCATCACTGCTATTTGAACTCTCGGCAATGAAGAATCACGCGCTGCCCATCCTGGAACAAGTGCCCAGCAGCACGCCCGAGTATGCCGAGGCATCACGACTGATAAAATTCTTGAACTACTTCGAGCCTCTGGACGAGAAAGACATTCCCAGCACGAGCTTGCTGCGTGAATTCCTGGGAGGAAGCAGCTTTCACTACTGACACCCGACTAAGTGGGCCCTGTTGTGATGTGCAACAGGGCCCACAACGTTATAACTATCAAAACATTAATAACTCCAATTTCATAAACCAAAATAATAGATGACTGAATTAACAGCAACCGCCGAGATGCAGAAAAGCCAGCAACCTCAATACAGGTCACTGGAAGAGTTCTGCGGCGACATACGTCGCATGGAGTCGCAGGGACAGGACGGCATAGCACTCTTCAACCAGGTGATAGCACAGGGACTGGCGCCTGACCTCATTGCTGAGGACGAGGTGCAACACAGTCGACGACTGGAACGCATCACCTCCGAAATCACACGACGCTTCCGACAGGAAGGGATGCGCGTGGTGCTCGTCGCCGGCCCTTCATGCTCAGGCAAGACAACAACGTCGCGTTTCCTCAACCACATGCTGCGCGACAACGGCATTCAGCCCTGCGTCATCTCACTTGACAACTATTTCCTCAACCTCGACCAGAGACCTCTTGACCCCAACGGAGAAATCGACTACGAGTCCTTCTACGGACTGGACGTGAAGCAGTTGGGACGAGACGTCGCCAGCCTGCTCGCCGGTGACCAGGTGTCAATGCCAACCTATGACTACGTCAAGGGAGAGCGCACCTATCGCGGCAACACGCTCAAGCTCGAGAATAACAGCCTGCTCTTCCTCGAGGGACTGCACGCACTCAACCCACTGCTGATTCCCGACCTCGATGATGACCAGAAGTTCCGACTCTTTGTCACCGCACAAGCAACCATCTACTATGGCGAGAAAACCGGGCTCGAGGAGCACGACAACCGACTGCTCAGGCGCATCTACCGCGACTTCAACAGCCGCGGTGCCAGTGCCTTGCAGACCCTGCAGTGGTGGCCTGGTGTGCTGCGCGGCGAGAACCTCTGGATCCTGCCTTTTGCCAGCCATGCCGACGCCTGGTTCAACACATCGATGGTGTTTGAATTCTCGGCCATCAAGTCGCGCGTGTCACAGCTGCTCCAAGAGGTGCCCGAGAGCGAACCCGTGGAATACAAGATCGCGCAACGACTTGCAGCAGTACTGGACCGCATCGCCCCGCTCTCCCAGGAGGACTTCGCTGCCATCGCCCCCAAGCGACGCTTCCTCCTCTCCAACGAGGGCAAGTAACAGATCAAGATGATTAATTATTCAAGTTTCTAATGTAGCTGCGCCACTTTAGAAACTTGAAGGTTAAGGGTTAAAGGTTAAAGAGTTTTTATTTCTTACCTTACTTGGGGTTTTGGGAGCTTTTCAAGAATTGCTGACTTCAATTCATTAAACTTTAACCTTTAAACATTCAACAGTGAGCAAGTTAACAACTTGCGAAACTTAAGACAAATAAGAATCTGTGAAACTAGTCAGAATAGCGAAACTTGCATTAGTTATAGGGCCAGCATCTATTATATCATAGTCTAATGAAAAAAGCGGCGATTGCCGCTTTTTTCATTCCTCATCAGGGTCGCTGACGACTTGGAAATCCTTGTTCTCGTCCTCGTAGTCGCTCTCCCAGTATTCCTCACTCCATTGCTTGCCACCAGAGTCAACCATGCGGCCTCCAGCATCGGGAGCCTCTTCTTCCAGATCCTCGGCACCGAAGATGAAGTCATCCTCGGCCTGATCGCGATGACGGGCATCGAGGTCGTGGTGGGTCAAGGTCTCAGGAATCCGGTTGCGCTCATCGTTGATGGTGCGCCACAGCAGGTCCTTGAGTTCGGTCAATCCCATCTGGGCAACGCTCGAGATAAACACGCTGGGCACGTCCTCGGGCACCTCGGGGCGCATCTGCTCGATGAGCTCCTCATCAAGCATGTCACACTTGGTGATGGCCAGCACACGGGGTTTCTCGACAAGGTCGGGATTGAAGGTCTCCAGCTCACGGCACAGGATGGCGTACTCCTTGCGGATGTCGTCGCTGTCGGCAGGCACCATGAACAACAGCACAGCGTTGCGCTCGATGTGGCGCAGGAAGCGCAGGCCCAGGCCGCGACCCTCGCTGGCACCCTCGATGATGCCGGGAATATCGGCCACGACAAACGACTGTTGACCTCGATAGGACACAATGCCCAGGTTGGGCTCCAACGTCGTGAACGGGTAATTGGCAATCTTGGGCTTGGCAGCGCTGATGACGCTCAGCAGGGTCGATTTGCCCGCATTGGGGAAGCCAACCAGGCCGACGTCGGCCAGCAATTTAAGTTCCAGGATGACTGCCTTCTCCACGCCCTTCTCGCCAGGCTGCGCAAAGCGTGGGGTCTGGCGCGTCGCTGTCTTGAAGTGCTGGTTGCCCAGGCCGCCGCGACCGCCTCGCAGCAGGCGAACAACCTGGCCGTCCTCGGTCACGTCACACAGGAACTGGCCCGTCTCGGCGTCATAGACCGCCGTGCCACACGGCACCTCGATGGTGCGGTCCTCGCCATCCTTGCCGGTCATCTGGTTCTCTCCGCCAGCCTTGCCGTCGGTGGCAAACACGTGGCGCTGATACTTCAGGTGGATGAGCGTCCACAGGTTGCGGTTACCCTTCAGGAAGATGTGCCCGCCGCGGCCGCCGTCGCCTCCGTCAGGACCGCCCTTGGGGACATACTTGGCACGATGCAGGTGGGCCGATCCGGCTCCTCCCTTGCCGCTGCGACACAGGATCTTCACATAGTCGATAAAATTGCTTTCTGCCATAACAATCTGAATTTTGGTGCAAAATTACAGATAATTCTCGGAATTCTCAGTAAATTTGCGCCCACAAACGCTTAAGACAACCAAACATGATACTTGATTCAATCACCTGGACCGCAAGTCCCAACCTGTTCAGCGCCGGCAGCATCACCGTGCGATGGTACGGCCTGATGTTCGCCATCGGATTCCTGGTGGGATATGAGATTGTGAACCGAATCTTTCGACACGAGGGAGCCAAGGAGAGCTGGGTGGGCAGCCTGTTTGTCTATGTGGTCGTGGCAACCATCCTGGGAGCCAGGCTGGGACACGTCTTCTTCTATGACTGGAGCTATTACAGCCAGCACTTGGGGGACATACCCAAGATATGGGAAGGAGGGCTGGCCAGCCATGGCGGCACGCTGGGCATTATCATCGCCGTGTGGATCTACAGCCGCTGCGTCACGCGCAAGCCCATCTTGTGGACACTGGACCGGCTCGCGGTCCCCGTGGGACTGGTGGCGGCACTCATCCGCATCGGCAACCTGATGAACCATGAGATCTATGGTGGAGAGACCTCAATGCCCTGGGGCTTCAGATTCGTGACCAATGTGAACCAGTGGATGCAGGGCGCCGACCCCGTGTTCTCGGTTCCCAGTCATCCCACTCAGATCTATGAAGCGGCATTCTACCTGCTGACGTTTGCCCTGTGCATGACGATGTACTGGCGATGGCGTGCTCAGGAGAGGGAAGGACTGATACTCGGCGTGTTCATGCTCGGTATCTTTGTGCCTCGTTTCTTCATTGAGTACATCAAGAACGTGCAGGAGCCTTGGGAAATCGCCATGCGCTCCTCCTACGGCATCGACCAGGGACAACTGCTGAGCATCCCGTTCATCGTGTTGGGCATCTGTCTCATCGTCAGGGCGATGCGTAGGCCTCGCGTGCCACTGGAATATCCTGACCGCTTTGCCGACGAGAAGAAAAAATAAGAGGAATGGCCCGACTGCTGTATCATTGCAATAAACAATGACCTCATAGACGGCTGGGCGCAATGTTAACCTATCTATCTCAATGAATCATCACCACTATTTACTCATCGTGCTGGCAGCGGTGATGAGCTGCTGCACAACCAACCCATCCAAGCAGGATATGGACCTAGACAACACTTCACAGCAAGATGCCATCGTGAGCATCGACGACACGACCGTCAAGGGGCTCAGAATCTACTATCCACACTTCGGGCGCATCGATCTCGTCTGCGAGAAGATGCCATCCAAGCAGGACACCGACGTCATCTTCTGTGCCGAGGCGGCATTCACCCACGAACTACTTGATGAGTTTGCTCACAGCAACATCGACGGCGACCACGTCAGCGGAGGCAAGCGATACAAGGGCGCTAAGTGCTATGACAACAGCGGCGCGTTTGCATGGTTCAGCGACACCACATGGGAATTTGTTCACGGCGAGTACGGCGAACTGCTCGATAGTGTTGCTCAGGCTGGAGGCATGGGATTCGGACAAGCCCTCATCATCTATGACGGCGAGAGCATACGACCCTTGTGGAGAGACGGCGAGAACCAGTACCGAGCACTGTGCGAGAAAGACGGACGGCTGTGCATCGTCGATAGCCGCAAGAAGGTGGAATATGAGCAATTTGTCGACATGCTGGAGGCATTCGCACCACGTTATGCACTCTACATGGACATGGGTGCAGGATGGAACCACTCGTGGTGGCGCGACAGCAGGGGCAAGGTCCACGAGATCCACCCCTCAGCCGACAAGTCACGCTACTGCACCAACTGGATCACCTTCTACAAGTGAAGCACGCCAGCCGCATGGGTGGCCAGTATAATTAGCCTTTAAGCATTAAACAGTGAGCAAATTATCTACTTGAGAAACATAAGTAACGAGCCCACTTTGTAAAGTGGACTCAGTGAATGAAGATAACACAGGGGATGTGCCGCATGGCACATCCCCTGCTTGTTAAGCGATATAATCTGTTATGGATTACTCGGTGGGATCGTTGATGGTCTTGTAAGCATCATTGTAGTCGGTCTCGGCCCTGGGCACGTCCCAAGTCCAGTTGTTCACCTCGTTAGGCTGGATGGTTACAGCAACTGCGGGATGAGCATTACCACCCTGAGCCCAGCCGTGGCGCACGATGGGCAGTTTCCAACGCTTGAAGTCACTCCACTGGAAGCCTTCGCCCCAGAGCTCAAGTGCACGGTAGTCGGCAATCTCGTTGAACAGGTCTTGACCAGTCTTGCTGCAGGTGTAACCGGGGTTACGGCCTGAACCGGCGTTCAAGCGAACGAGAGCCTCCTGAGCAGCGGCAGCATTGCCAAGGAAGTAGTTGCACTCGGCCTCGATGAGGAGCATCTCACTGGTGCGGATGTAGGGCAGATAACCAACGCCCGGCGTGTCAAACACGTAGAACTTCAAGTGAGCACCCAGGTGATAAATCTCTGAGTCATAAGGAGTGCTCAGACCAGGAGCGGCATGCTCTTGAACGTAGTAATAAGCCTTCATGTAAGCATTCTCGTCGGTGATGATCCAGCGGGTACCATCGTTAGTCAGGCCGATGTAACCTACAGTCTGGTCAACCTGAGCGGGATCGCTGCCATCGATGCCCAGACCGCTCTCGGTCAAGAACAACGACTTGCGGAAGTCCTCATCAGGAATGCGGTTGATGAGCTCGCGGCCGATAGTACCGGCACCGTTCTGAGTATTAGAAGCGTAGTAACCGTTGCAGCTGTACTGAGTACCGTAGCTCCAGTACCAGTTGTTCTCGTCCGCGCTGCCATAGCTACCGAAGATCCACTCACTGGTGGGACGGCAGAAACCGGCTGCATAAGCGTCATTGCTCATCAAGGGATAACCTACCTCGGCCAGCTTAGCATGGTTCAGGGCAGTCTGATAATCCTCCTTGTAGAGGGCAGCGCGAGCATAGACAGCGTGAGCCACATTCAGGTTAGCGGTCCAGCAGTCAGAGGCTTTGCGGTCGATACCGCTCTCGTTGAACAGGGCAATAGCATCGTCCAGATCCTTGTAAATCTGAGTATAAACCTCGGCCATGGTCGAGGGAGCCAGTGAATTGGTTGATTCGTCAAGACGCAGGGGCAGACCCTCGGCAGCACCGTTGTTAGAGTCTTTCCAGCGAACGCAGTAGTAGTGGATCAACTTCTCATAGCTGTAAGCACGGAAGGTCAGGGCCGAAGCCTTGATGAACTTCTTGTCGGCATCAGCACCCTCGGCATTGTCAATGCGGTTGATGATCACATTGGCCTGGGTGATGATCTGGTAGTAGTAATACCAAGCGTAGTTGTTATAAATTGAGCTGGTATTGGTGTGCATCGACTGGTTGTGGATGTCGGCCCAACCTGATGCATACTCGTTGTAGTAGTAGTCCTGGCTGGGATAGTTCTCGTAGAGTCGCATGATGCAGTTTTCACCGCAGAAACCCTGACGATAGTTACCATGCTGGATGGTCATCGTCTTGGCAACGCCGTTCAATGCCTTGTAAGCATTATCAACGGTGGCAACAGCGGCAGCATCACTGATCGACTCGGTAGGTACCGTTTCGAGATAATCTTTGCCACAAGAGGTCGTAACCAATGTAGCACCGACCAGCAGACCGCTCAATAAAATTCTATTTATATACTTTTTCATAATGATTATCATTTACAAAATTAAATAATATTGATTGACTGATTATCAGAATTGGAGTTGCAAACCGAAGTTGAATACACGAGCGGTAACATAGGTGTCGTCATAACCACCACTGAAGTTGAACTGGGGATTCAGACCCTTGCGAGAGGTGAATGTAGCCAGGTTCTCAACACCGGTGGTGAGGGTAAGACCCTGCAGACCAATCTTGTTCATCAGCAACTTGGGCAGGCTGTAGCTCAAGGTGATGTTCTTCACTACAAAGTAGGAAGCACTGGTGAGCCAGCGGTCACTGGTAGCGTTGTTGTAGGTGCTGTACTGGAAGTCAACCTGAGGAATACCATTGGGATCAATGCGGTTGGGTGAAGTCTCGGTCATGCCAGCGGGAACGCCGTTCCATGACTTGGACAGGTCGCAGTGGTTAGCACTTGCCGACGAAGCGGTGTTGGTCGACATCAGGGTCTGATAAGAACCGTCATAAACCTTACCACCCAGGCTATAGGTGAACAGTGCGTTCAGAGCAAAGCCCTTGTACTGCATGATGGAGTTCAATGAACCATAGAACCAGGGGTGAGCACTGCCAGCCCAATCACGCTTACCGTAGCTGCCGGGCATGGTGGTGTAGGTCTCACCGTTGATTTCAACAGCTGCACCAGCAGCGATAGCGCGGTCCTTCATGTCGGGATCCAGAGTGTACAGCGAGCGACCGGTCATCTGGTCAACACCCTCAAAGTGATAGGTGTAGAACTCGTAGGGGTCATGACCCTCAGAGTAGTTCTGCTGGCCATGCAGGATGTCCTTGCCGTCAGGCAGCTTCTTGATCTTGCTCTTCATGAAGGTGCCCTCGGTACCCAGGTTCCAAGTGAAGTCCTTGGTGCGAACGACATCAGCATTCAGCGAGATCTCAATACCGCGGTTGGAGATGGTACCGATGTTCTTGTAGATGCTCATGTTGAGTGCATCAGCCCAAACGAATGAACCAGCCGACAGGGGCAGGGGAACAGCAAACAACAGGTCCTTGTTGCGCTTGTCAAACAGAACGACGTTGAAGTTGAGGCGGTCAAACACGCGACCCTCGATACCGAAGTCGATGTTCTGGCAGGTCTCCCACTTGATGTCGTTGGCCGAGAGGCTCTGCTTCATGAAGGCAGCGCTACCGGCGTTCTTCTCAATGTAATACAGTGCCTGATATGCATACAGGCTTACACCCATATTGTTACCAGTCTCACCATAGGAAGCGCGAACACGAAGCTCATCCAGCCACTTCACATCCTGCAGGAAGTTCTCCTTCTTGATGTTCCAGTTCACACCGAACGAGAAGAAGTTACCCCAGCGGTTGTCCTTAGAGAAACGTGAGGAACCATCACGACGGAACGAGAAGTCAGCAAAGTATTTCTCGTGATAGTTGTAACGGGCACGACCCAGGTAGGATTCGGTCTTATCCTCATCATCTGAACCCTGGAAGTAGGAGTTGGTCTGGAAGTTACCGGGGGTGTAGATACCATCGGCAGCCGAACCAGTGTTCATGCCGTAAGCTGAACGGCTGTTGTAGTCATAGTTCTCATGAGCAAGCATGACGTCGATGTGGTGAACATCAAAGTCGCGAGACCAGTTCAGGATTTCCTGAGCGGTGCGGGTGTTGTACTCATAGGCATAGCTGGTCAGACGACCACCATTGGTAGCACCATCACCAATGAACGGGTTGTTGTAATGACGGCGATTGGTGTTGGAGTGCATGAAGTCGGCCTTCAAGGTCAGCGAGAAGCCGTAGGGCAAGGTGAAGGTACCATAAGCCATACCCTCAATTACGGCGCGGCGACGACGGTCGAAGTCGTTGCGCAACTCATAGGCGATGTTGCGGTTAGTCAGGTAGGATGACTCCGTATCATAGATGGGATCACCGTTGTCATCAAGCAGCAGGGCACCATCCACATCGTGCATGTAGTAAGGATAAACGGGGGCCATGTAACGAGCGGTGTAGAACGGGTTGGCATAGTAGCTACTGGTCGCATTATCATTGAAGTTGCGGGTAGCATAAGTGCCGCTCAAGTTCACACCAGCCTTGAACCAATCATTGGGGGTGAAGTTGGAGTTGATACGGCCAGTGAAACGCTCATAGGCGCTGGACTGGATGTAACCCTGCTCGTTGGTGTAACCAGCAGAAGCATACACGTTGTACTTCTCACCACCGGCGTTGCCCGAGAGGCTGTAGTCCTGACGATAACCGGTGCGCTCAACTGCCTCTTCCCAATCCAGGTCGGTATAACCGGGACGAACGTTGGCAACGAGCTTGCCGTTAGCGTCAAACAGACTCGTCGAAGCAGCATCATAGATGTTGCGCTTCACATAGTCGCTGATCAGGTGATCGCTGGCATACTTCATAGCGTCGGCCTCGCTCAGGTGCATGCTACCGTTCATGGCGAAGTTCTTCATGGCGATCCATGAGGTCTCCATCCACTGGTCGGCCTTCATGCGGTCATACTCAGCAATACCGCGCTTGTACATACCCTGATTGATGCGCAACGTAACGGTCGGCTTGTTGGTATAGCTACCCTTCTTGGTAGTGATCAGCACAACACCATTTGCAGCACGGTTACCATACAGGGCAGCCGAGGCAGCGTCCTTCAAGACACTCATGCTCTCGATGTCGACGGGGTTGATCTCGGCGATGTTACCATCAAATGCCACACCATCAACAACATACAGAGGAGTGCTCGAACCGGTGATACTGCCGATACCACGGATGCGGATGTTGGGAGCAGCACCAGGCTCACCATAGGTGTTGTTCACCTGGATACCAGGAGTGCTACCCTCAAGAGCGGCAGTAACAGAGGAACCGATGCGGTCCTTGATCTTCTTCTCGTCAACTACCGAGATTGAACCGGTAATCGACTGACGCTTTGCGCTACCGTAAGCAACAACAACAACCTCATCAAGGTTTTGACCTGAGTCAGACAGCTTGATGATCATGTTGTTGGATACCTCTACCTGACGAGTGGCGTAGCCAATGTAAGAAACATTGACATATTTCACGTGGTCAGGCAATACCAGCGTGAAATGACCATCCAAATCAGTTGCAGTGCCACGATTCACTCCCTCACCCTGCACAGTTGCGCCGAGGAGAGGCTCACCACTGACTGCATCCAATACTTGCCCGCTTACAGTGCGGTCGGCATACGCCGAGAGTGCCATGAAGCACGTCGCAAACAATAAAAGAAATAGCTTCTTCATAAAATAGTGATGTTTATTAATTAATATAATTAGTAAAAATGTGTTTTGAAATCATCAGTTTGTAAGGTCTCGAAGGTACTCTTTAAGTAGTTGCTATCGAAAATTTACAAGTATGCAAAACTAGATAAAAAATGTGAAATAGGCATTATAAATGGAAGATTTTAACTAAAACCCATTGTTTTCTAGCTTTTTGAATAATTTATAAATAAATTGTAAAAATATCATTTATTTATGATTTTTTGTTTTTAAACAATTTATTATCAATATTTTATTTATAAAATAATAAAATAATCAGCAAAATCAGTTTCTTGATATTTAATGTTAAAAACAACACCCTTTAACATTCTGATTTTAACTAAAAATGACAGGAAAAAAGACTTTTTACACTCTTTTTTCGGGCTTTTTAAAGGCAATCGGCACTTGTTAATAACTTTTTTCCTACTGTTTGAGCCTCATTTTTTCAAACAGATGCCACATCACGATGGCTGCACAACATGAGATGTTCAACGAGTGTTTGGTGCCCTCTTGTGGAACCTCGACACACATGTCACTGCTGTCTATCACCTCCTGAGAGACTCCCTTCACCTCATTGCCCAGCACGATGGCAAGACGATGACCATCGTCAACACTGAAACGCTCCAGACTGACGCTATCATGCACCTGCTCGATACTGCAAATCGTGTAACCTGAAGATTTCAACTCTTGAATTGCCGCCAGCGTAGTGGGATAATATTTCCACAGGACGGCATCCTCGGCTCCCAGGGCCGTCTTGTGAATCTCGGACTTGGGAGGCTGGGGCGTGATACCG
>Ga0247611_10004094_pt1 | contig 20616 bp, 13 predicted proteins | sample 177DNAGHGhighgp2_FD_192422 | JGI IMG/M metagenome (GOLD analysis project Ga0247611, IMG submission 192422) | Sheep rumen microbial communities from Palmerston North, Manawatu-Wanganui, New Zealand - 1770 DNA GHGhigh gp2 | ecosystem: Host-associated > Mammals > Digestive system > Stomach > Rumen...
TGTATGTATGAAATACGTCGTGAATTACTTAATGGCAGTAACGATGTAGGTGAAGGAGTAGTCCTTCCACTGCATTTGATATTCACCGCGAGGCCATGCACCCCAACTGGTCACGCAGCCGAGTCCAAACTGGCGAGCCTGAAGCTGCACAACATTGAACTTGCGAGGAGTCAGGTCACCGCTATGGCTCTGGTGAGCATCCTTGCGTGGACCGTCGTCGAGGTCCTCGGGCAGGTAGTTAAGGGCAGAAGCCTCCATCTTGCCAGTAGCAGCGAAGCAAAGTCCACGACCTGCGTTGTCAAGCATCTGCCAGTAGCGAACGTCTGTCTTGTTACCACTCTCCTGCGGACGGATGTAGCCCCAATACTGGTCGGCAACCTTCTGCTTGTACTGTCCCAAGAACTCTGAGTTGTTACGGTCGATATAGTTCTCGTTGGGACCGCGTCCATAGTAGTTAACTGTAGCATACTGCTCAGGCAGAACCCATTGCATACCGAAACGGAAGAATTGTGGCTTGTCCTTTGCTTCTTCGTTGACATCTAGGTCTTCGCCCACAATGAGCTGACCTTTAGCCGTGAGAGTATAGGTGATGGTGAGCTTTGCATCCACACGATTCATCTTATAAACAGCGGTAACGGTGCGAGCCTGATTATTGCCGCTCATGCCGATGTGCTCAAGATGACGGTCGGCATCCTTCCACAGACGGAAACGGTTCTGCAGACCTGCTCCGTAGTCGTTATCGGTGGGAGCACGCCAGAAGTTAGGAATTACGGAATAGCCGTCCTCAAGCATGGGCTTACCGTCAACATCAAAGTAGTCGAGTTCGCCGTTCCAACGATTTATAGTAACTGCCACGCCATTAGCTTCCATGTTGTAGCAGGCAAGCATGCTGTCTGTCTTTACCTCACCTTCGGTAGCGGCAGCCACAACCTTCTCGGCTGTGGGGAATGTGTAAGGCTGTAATACCAACTGCTCGCGAGCTACCACGGTACCAGCTTCCAACAGTCCGTCGTTCTTCTTGAGAGAGAAGGCAGCATTCAACAGAACCTCCTTACCGGCATTGTCTGCAAGCAGGCGCTGCAACTGTGGCTTCAGGGGTGAAATGTCGAATGTCTTTGTCTCCTGTGGCTGAACATCGAGTTCGCCATATTTCTCGTTCATCGCAGTTTCCTTGCCGTCAATCACGAGTGACAGGCTTACCTCCACGTTGCTGAGGTCGGTGAAGAAGTTCTCGTTGTAAAGTTCTACAGTACCCTTGTCGAGGTCGAGATTCTTCACCCAAATATTCTGGTGGATGTACTGAACCTCGTAGGCATGAGGATTGAGTGAACGGTCAGGAGCAATGACACCATTGCAGTTGAAGTTGTGGTCGGAGGCAGGATAACGACCTTCGTCACCACCATACATCCATATTTGCTTGCCAGTCTTCTTGCTGACACCGCGAACACCTTGGTCAACAAAGTCCCAAATGAAGCCACCCTGATACTTCGGATACTTACGGATGAGATCCCAGTACTCCTTGAAACCACCCATAGAATTACCCATGGCATGAGCATATTCGCACTGGATGAGAGGACGCTGGTTGTCGTTTTGACTGTAGCGTTCACAACCGTTGTAGTCGCGATACATGGGGCAATAGATATCTGTCTTGCCGTTCTCACCAGCCTGCTCGTACTGGCAGGGGCGTGAAGGATCGAGTTCCTTCACACGCTCATAGGCTGCCACAAAGTTATCGCCGTAGCCGCTCTCGTTACCAAGACTCCAAAAGATGATGCTGGGATGGTTCTTCTGAATCATCACGTTAGCCTCATTACGCTCAACGATAGTCTGCTTATAAAGAGGGTCCTGAGCCAGACGACGGTCGCCATAGCCCATACCATGACTTTCGAAGTTAGCCTCAGCAACAACATAGATACCATACTGGTCGCAGAGGTCGTACCAACGTGGGTCGTCGGGATAGTGACAAGTACGCACGGCGTTCATGTTCAGTTGCTTCATTATCTTGATATCCTGAATCATGCGCTCTACACTTACGACATAACCGCCATCGGGGTCAAGTTCGTGACGGTCGGCACCCTTGAACAGAACCGGCTTTCCGTTAACTAGCAACTGAGCACCCTTAATCTCAATCTTGCGGAAGCCCACCTTCTGTGCCACGGTTTCCAGTTCATTACCCTTGGCATCCTTGATTGTGGTGTAAAGGGTGTAAAGATACGGAGTCTCGGCTGTCCACTGCCATGGGCTCTTAACCTCCATCGAAATAAACTGACGGTTGTTTGTCATCTTGCCGGCAGACGTCGATTCATAGACTACACCACCCTTGGCATCCTCGAGACGGAACTTGATAAAGTTGCCCTTGCCATTAAGAACATTGACATTCACGCTAAGCTTGCCGTTCTTGTAATTATCTGTAAGGTCGGGCACAATACTAATGTCCTGAATGTGTGTCTTGGGACGGGCATACATATATACTTCACGCGCGATACCTGTGAAACGCCAGAAGTCCTGGTCCTCACCATATGACCCATCACACCAGCGCATTACCTGCATGGCAATGAGGTTGTCGCTACCAGCCTTGATAAACTTGGTAACATTAAATTCGGCAGCAATCTTCGAATCCTCGGCATAGCCCACTTCCTTACCATTAACCCACAGACGCAGGTTGGATGTGGCGGAACCGACATGAATGTAGATATCCTGTCCCTTCCAACTGGCAGGAACAGCGAAAGAACGACGATATGAACCAGTATAGTTGTTCTTCTCCTCAACGAAGCCGGGCTGGTTGTTGAACTGAGTATTCCAAGCGTAACCCACATTCTTGTATATGCGGTCGCCATGACCGTTCAACTCGAACAATCCAGGCACAGGGAACAGCTCCCACGAAGCATCGTCATACTTCTCCTGAAAGAAGCCAACAGGGGCATCCTGATGGTTGGTGACGAACTTGAACTTCCACTTTCCTTCCATAGAAAGGTAGCGGTCGGAAGCCTGCTTATTGTCCTTCTGAGCCTTATCCTTGCTCTCGAAGGCAAAGAAAGAGGCACGATGAGTTTCGGTGCCAACACGATTAACGTTGGCATCGAGCCAATAGGGCTTGGCAGAAGCCTTTGGTGCAGCAGCGGCTGTCATAGCTGTCATAGCCAATGCTACAAGCATCATTTTTCTTAGCATAGTGTTATGTTTTTAAGGTTTTAATGTATTGTCAGCGACAAAGATAACAAATATTCAAGAATATTTCGTAACTTTGGCGAAAATATAGCAAAAAAAATGATGAATTACGCAAAGAAAATATTCACCCCTCTGACTATACTGCTGGTATTGGTTGTCATGGGGGCATTAATTCTCAGTTCAGAAAGCGAAGTGCTGTATCGCATGCAGGAACTGTCGCTATGGCTACCCACGAAATATTTCTTCCACACCTCAACAATCTATCCGGGTGGAACACTCACATGGGGTGCAGCCTTCATGACACAGTTCTTCTACTACCCCACCCTTGGCATTGGACTTATGGTTGCGGCATGGGCTGCCATCTGTGCACTTGTGTGCCACATATTCCGACTGAAAGGTGTGTGGCAACTGGTATCGCTACTGATTCCCATGGCTCTGATGGCGGCCCTGGTACAGACAGGCTACTGGATATACTACCAAAAGCTGCAAGGACATCCTTGGGTGCCCACACTGGCAGTTCTCCTGTCATTACTGTTGGCGCTGCCATACAGACACATCCGCGACGTGCGTATCCGTTTGCCATATATGGCTCTGGTGGGAATACTCGGCTATCCGCTGATGGGTGCCTGGTGGGCATTGACCTTGGCACTTATGATGCTGCCCGTGAAGTGGAAAATGAACCGCTTTGAAATCATCACCGTAGTTCTTGGTATTGTGCTGATAATTGCAGTACCTGTAATCATGGTACAACAGTTCTATGGACAAGTGGAGATAAGTCAAGTTTATCTGGCTGGAATGCCGTGTTTCCGCTACGGAGATACAGACTGCACCCAATACCGACTCCCATATTATGCTCTGGCATTAGCCTTTATGGTATGTGGCGTAGGACGCGCCCAAAGTTCTATTTCAAAAGAAAAAGCCCCCAGCACTAAACTTTCCACTATCAACTATTTCATTGTAATCGCGCTGCTGGCAGTTGCTGCCTACGGAGTGAACATGAGGTGGGAACGCGATACGAACTTCCGAAAGGAAGTGGCAATGAACAATGCCATCGAACGACTCGACTGGGAAGGAGTGCTGCGAACCATGATTAGCCAGGAAATGGGAGAAGTAATGCCTCCCACACGAGTGATGGTGATGATGAAAAATCTGGCTTTGTTCCGATTGGGACGCGCTGGTGACGAAATGTTCCGCTATCCCGAAGGAGCCGAACAGCAACACGCACCCTGGACTGTACGCATGACGCAAGTGGGCGGCAAACTGCTCTACTACCACTACGGCAAAGAAGGATTCTGCTATCGCTGGTGTATGGAAGACGGTGTAGAGTTCGGATGGAGCGTGGATGTTATGAAATATATGACCAAAACCAGTCTCATTACCCACGACTGGGACGTAGCACAGAAATACATCAACATACTTAGCAAAACGATATATCATAAGGAATGGGCTGAAAAGTACGCCAAATACGTGCGCCATCCCGAACTGATGGCTCAGGATGAGGAAATGAAGCCCATCATACCGATGGCAGAGTTCCCCGACCGTCTGGATGGTGACAACACACTGGTGGAGATGTATCTTCTGAAGACATTCTCTGGAGGTTTTGGCGCCGACCCTGGTTATCAGGAAATGACCTTACTATGCTCGCTCATAATGAAGGACATAGAGCTTTTCTGGCCGCGTTTCCGTCAGTATCTCAATATGCACCAAAAAGAACCCGGATTCCGTGTACCACGCTACTATCAGGAAGCAGCATATCTATACTCCATGCTGGAACCCAACCGTCCCAGCGACCTGTGGCCAGACCTCACAAATGAAGAAGCCGCCAAGCGCATTCCGTTCGATGAAAGCATACGTAACTCTTACCAGAAGTTTATGGACTTCAACACTCAGTGCGGCTCTATGTCGGAGGAACAAAAGAAAGTGGCGTTCCAACCTCAGTTTGGCGACACTTTCTACTATTTCTACTTCCTCCGTCGTAACCAGAAGACAAACTAATATTGAAAATTAAAAATTGAAGATTGAAAGAGGTATGAGAGACAGACAAATAAGATTTATCATTTATTATTTATTATTTATCTGTGTTGTCAGTTGCTCGAAGCCAAAGGCTCCAACGCAATACAGCGATGACGAGCGTCTGCCACAAATATTCCCTGAGTATCAAGACGTGACAGTGCCCTGCAACATTGCCCCACTAACCTTTGCCATTGAGGAAGAGGGAACGAACTTTATCACTCGACTGACAGCCAACGGCAACGAATGGCTTTACGAAGGTGACGAGGTATGCCCAACTCCCAAGCAGTGGAAGAAGATGGTTAGCCCCGAAACCTCAATAATGGCGGAGGTGTTTATTGAAAAGAACGGCAAATGGACTCGCAAGGCGCCCTTCGCCATTCACGTTTCGTCAGACAGCATTGACCCATACATCTCTTACCGACTGATTGCCCCCTCGTATGTTACCTATGAGGACCTCACCATAAACCAGCGCTGTCTCGAAAACTATGACGAAAGCCTAATCTATGGCAATATGTCCAACAGCACGGAAACAGATGGACAGTGCATCAACTGCCACGCTTATCAGAAGTACAACCCCAACCGCATGCAATTCCACGTACGCCAGTATCTCGGTGGAACAATAATCACCTACGACGGGAAGGTGGAACGCATTGATATGAAGACGGGACGTACAGTATCAGCCGGTGTGTACCCAACATGGCACCCGACGGAACCACTCATCGCATACTCTACAAACCATACAGGACAATCGTTCCACACTAACGACAATCAGAAAGTGGAAGTACAGGACACCCACAGCGACCTTATGCTCTACGATGTTATGAGCCACGAAGTAATGCCGCTGGAGCGTGACACCAACGACCTTGACTGCTTCCCATTCTGGAGCCCTGACGGAAAGTATCTCTACTATTGCTCTGCACACTACGTAAAGCGCGACACAGCAGAAGCCGTTAGCAAGGAATTCGATATGATTCAGAACTATAAGAAGGTGAAATACAATCTCTATCGCCGTCCGTTTACTCTTGATTCTCGTTCGTTTGGCGAACGCGAGATGGTATTCGATGCTGCTGCAGATTCCATGTCAGCTACCCTGCCACGAATATCTCCTGACGGTCGCTGGCTGTTGTTTACTATGGGAGGACATGGCGTATTTCACATCTGGCACAAAGATGCCGACCTCTATCTACTCGACCTTCAGTCAGGCAACTGCCAACCGGCAAAGGTTCTAAACAGCGACAATGTGGAGAGTTATCATTCGTGGAGCAGCAACGGACGCTGGGTCATCTTCAGTAGCCGTCGTACAGATGGCAATTTCACACGTCCATACATAGCCCACTTCGATGGCAAGGGTAATTTCACTAAACCTTTCGAATTGCCACAAAGCAACCCACGCTATCACCACGAACTTATGCGTTCGTACAACATACCTGAATTCATGACAGGCCCTGTGACCATCAGTCCACAGAGTTTTGCAAGCGCCGTTCGCAAAGACAGCATTAAAGCGAAATAAATTTAGGATTAAAGATTAAGGATTAGAGATTATGAAGCGCCTAATAGCAATATTTTTCTTATTTGTCCCGATAGTCCCATTATTTTCTCAGTACAAAGAAGTCAAGCAACAAGGCTCTGGCGTAAACCGTCCATACACTGAAATACCATCTGACGAAGGAGAAGCCGCTAATGGTAAGTTATTCAACTTCGAATGGCGTTTCCAACTGGGTAATCCGTCTGGTGCAGAAAAAACTGACTTCGATGATTCCGGATGGCAGGCTCTGGACTTGCCTCACGATTTTCAGTTCCACCAGCCATGGGACGAGAAAGCAGGTGGAGCACGTGGTTTCAAAGGACAATGCGAAGGTTGGTACAGAAAAACATTCTATGCTCCTGCTGAATGGCAAGGATTGCGTGTGTTGCTCGATTTCGAGGGATTGATGTACTACGGCGACGTATATCTCAATGGCAAACAAGTAGCATCGTCGGAATATGGCTATCTGGGATTTGAAGCCGACCTCTCGCGCCAGCTAAACTACGGAGGCAACAATGTAGTTGCAGTATATGCCAATTCTGGCAAATCGAATGCCAGTCGTTGGTACACCGGCGCTGGACTTTTCCGCGACGTACACTTAAGACTACAAAACCCTACTCATATATCGCGTCACGGCATCTATGTAACCTCCACAGTTTCCTCAAAGGGAGAAGGTGAAGTGAAGGTTACTGTTGATGTTAGCGGTTTCCCTCATGGTTCTGCTCCCCAAGCCAAGACTACCATATCTGCTACTATTAGGGATAAAGAAGGGCGTACGCTCGGCAGTTCCACTGCAGAAGTGCCTTCCCTCACCAAGCATTCACGCGACGAGATTTCCCTTCCCACTATCACCGTATCGAATCCTACTCGTTGGGACCTCGATAATCCATACCTATATAATATAGATGTAGAAGTATTCGTTGATTCGATGCTCGTTGATAAGCAGAGTGACAGATTCGGCATTCGCACAATAGAGTACAGCCCAAAGTTCGGCTTCAAGTTGAATGGCCGTAAGGTATTCCTCAAGGGCATTGCAAACCACCACGATATGGGTGCATTGGGAGTAGCCTCGTTCGATGATGCCATACGTCGCCAGTTTGCCGTAATGAAACAGTTTGGCTTCAATTCCATGCGTTGCAGTCACAATCCCTACTCCCCCGCTCTAACGCGCATTGCCGACGAGATGGGACTGCTCATCGTTGATGAATTAATAGACAAATGGAGCGATGATGAATACTGGGGTGGACGCAAACCATTCTCCACACTGTGGCCTTCACTTATTGCAGAATGGATAACTCGCGACCGAAACTGTCCAAGCGTAGTAATGTGGAGTCTGGGCAATGAATTACAGATTCGCGACAACTGGAGCGGTTACAAAACCAACGACTGGGGTATCACCACGTATCGTCTGTTTGATGTTATGGTAAAGCGCTACGATGCCACACGTCCGACCACTGTAGCACAGTTTCCTGCACGTGCCGGTGCTATACGCGAAGAAAAGGAATTCAAGACCTATATGGCACCACCAGAACTGGCTCTTGCAACAGAGGTCAGCTCGTTCAACTATCAATGGGATTGCTACCCAAAATATTTCGAACACGCGCCCAACATGATTCTCTATCAAAGTGAAGCCGTAACTAATCAGATGCAGGCTCCATTCTATGGTATGGACCGCAACCGCACCGTAGGCCTTGCCTACTGGGGAGCTATAGAATACTGGGGCGAATCGAACAAATGGCCTAAGAAAGGATGGAACTATTCGTTCTTCCGCCACACTCTATGGCCTAATCCTCAAGCATATCTCATTCGCGGAGCATTCCGTCCGGAAGAACCCGTGGTACACATTGGAGTGCTCACTGGAGCCGAGAACCTCAGTTGGAATGCAATAAATGTCGGACAGAAGACATACGTTGATACTTGGAACTTCCCAATTGACTCGCAACAACAAGTTTCCGTATTTACCAACTGCGAAGAAGTGGAGCTCTTCATAGAAGACGAGGGTCTAAAGGCTAAAGGCAAAAGCCGTAGTTTGGGACGTCTGAAGAACGATACAACAGATGTGTTCAAACGCGGCATTATCAAATGGAACAAAATCCCCTATGGAAAGGGAGGAAGCCTCACTGCTGTTGCCTATAACGGTGGTAAAGAAGTAGCTCGCCACCGCATCGAGACTGCAGACAAGGCCGTACGTCTAATTATTGAGGAAGAAAAGATAATCAATCCTCACACCTTCAATTCAAATGGCATGAGCCTTCGCTATCTGACAGTAAAGGCTGTGGATAAGAAGGGACGCACTGTGCCTACGTTCGATGAGGAACTAACGGTTACTGTCGAAGGGGCTGCAACACTGCAGGCAATAGATAACGGCGACCACTATACAGACTATCTCTTCCGTCCCACCGACAACACCAAACGAATGCAGGGAGGAAAAATGCAAGTTATATTGCGTTCAAAGCGTGAGTCTGGCTCAATTACTGTACGTGCCACATCGCCCAATCTACGCGCAGTACTGCGATTAAAGAGTGAATAAACTATTGAAAGGTCTCTTTTTTATTTCTCAATAAGAGCGACTGCATAAGCCGAAATGCCTTCTTCGCGTCCTGTAAAGCCAAGCCACTCTGTTGTAGTAGCCTTGATGGAAACACAGTCAGGATCAACCTGCATAACCTCTGCAAGACATTGTTGCATCGATGGAATATGGGGATTGAGCTTTGGACGCTGGGCACATATGGTAGCATCGATATTGCCAACCTTATAGCCACGCTCACCAATAAGCTCAATTACACGATGCAGGAGAATTTTGCTGTCGGCTCCACTATATTGCTGGTCTGAATCTGGAAAATGGTAACCAATGTCGCGCATATTCGCAGCTCCTAACAAAGCATCACATATAGCATGAATGAGTACATCGGCATCGGAATGTCCAAGAAGACCAAAGGTGTGAGGTACCTTTATGCCTCCCACCCAAAGGTCACGACCAGACACCAGTTGGTGAACATCGTAACCCATTCCTACGCGAATCTTACTCATCTCTTCCTTTTCTTACTACCACCGCCATTCTTCTTTCCGAACAGATCCTTCATACCGTCAAGGTCGAACGAAAGGGTAAATCGCATAGTCTGATCAAGAGGGTTCGATTGTGCAGTAGAGAATACATATGCGGCATCAATGGCAAAAACGCTCATCTTGAAACCTGCACCAGCTGTTACGTACTTACGGTTACCCTTATTTTCATGTTCGTGGTGATAACCGGCACGCACCATGAAACGATCGTTATAGTTGTATTCCATACCCACGCTCCACTGTATTTCCTGCATTTCTTCCTTGAATCCGTTGGGAGCGTCGTGAAACGATTTGAAAATACCGCTTATGGGTGATACATCGTAGTATTCGCGTTGTACACGGTCGGTATATTCCTCATCGGCCTCACCATCACGCTGTTTGGGATATGTAGGCACAAGCAGTTTATTGGCATCAGCAGCAAGCGATAGGCGATTGTACTTATTGAAAGGTATGGTGAAATTACATCCAAGACGGAAGTTTGTAGGGATAAATTCTGAATTGTCATCACCACCATAACTTATCTTCGAACCAATGTTATTGATATTCAAGCCCCATCCAAACGAGCATTCACGGTTACCCATCATGAAATAGCCCAGACGATACATTGCAATGTCTGCAGCAAAAGCCTTACCTGCCTTACTCTCTGCTGTATAGTCATAAGTAATGTCACTGTAGATGAAACGCATTGCAACACCCATAGAGAAACATTTACTAAGCATTCGGCTATAGGCAACGTCCACAGCCATTTCATAAGGCTTGATTGTCATTGCATTTTCATCCTCTCCAAGATATACTTCACCCAAAGAGAAGAAACGCAGAGAAGCAGAAAGGGCACTGTAGTCACCTATACGATAGAAACCGCTGACATTGGCAAGATTGATATCGTTGACCAATTTGCGCAACCAAGGAGTATATGAAGCACTTACACCGGCACGTGCCACATTGAAAGGATATTTGGCAGGGTTCCAGTACTGCGAATTGGCATCTGCCTCAGTAGCAACACCAAGGTCACCCATAGAACCGCCTCGTGCATCGGGGGCAATAGCCAACGATGTGACACTATAGTTCACAGGGTTGAACATATTCTTCTTGTCCTGAGCCAGAGCGGAACCAATTGATAATTGATAATTGAAAATGGACAATTGGACTGCTCCGATGAGCAGAATCAACAGCAGATATAATCTTTTTTTGTTATTCATTATCAATTATCATTTATCAATTATCCATTACATAAAACGTCAGGTTTATGTCAATTATTGCCATGAATGACGATTTTTTGCGTTTTTGACGTTTTTTTACTATTCCCCTGACTCATCACAACCCTGTAAAAATATATGCCAGAACACAATCGGCCACCGCCTTGCATAGTCAGGTTCCAGGGAACAACTATTGTGCCGGAGGTACTGCCCGCAGTCAGCGAACGAGACCACATACGGCGACCTGCAAAGTCGAACACCTCAATTAGAACATCACAATCCGTACCCGGCATATTGTATGTGATTAGGAAATTGGTACTTGTTATTGCAGGATTCTGGCTTGACGCTACTTGCATCATCGAGGGACGCATAGCTGGGTCAACAACAAAGCTAAGTTGTGTTGACGATGAATTGTTGAGCACATCCCAAGCACGGAACTGTAGAGTATGATGTCCTTCAGAAAGTGCAGGAATGTTATAACCAACGGTTCCGTGTGTATAATCACCGAACTCCGGCGTGTAATAATCGTTTACGATATATGTCTGAGAAACATCACCATCAACAGTGAGAAGCATATCGTGACCAAGTCCCGAACCGCTGTAGCAGAGTCCGCTGGCATCTTCCAAATGTGCCACAAAGAAAGGAGTACTATTGACATAGTCGCCATCCTGGAAATTCTCCGTGTTCAAATATGCGAAGATTGTTGGACCTTGAGTATCATCGCTGATTGTTGGACTTACTCCTCCCACAAGGAAGGCCTCACTATATCCGTTTGCCTCTGTTGTATTATTCTCGTCAATAGCATAGAACACCACGCGCCCCGACTGATCGCTGTAGTTAATATCTACAGGCATTACAAAAGATATAGTGAACTTACCATTCCTTACAGAATCCTGTCCCACAAAGAGCACCTTTTCACGATTCTCGAACTGGAAGGCTCCCTTGGAGGCGTTGTCATTATTCTTACAGACAATAGTCTCAAGATTGTCATAGACACGAGATGAAAGCGAGCCTGTGAATCCATTGAGCAACTGACCGTCAGCATCCACAAGATGTCCGCTCATGCGCACACTCTCTCCTGCTCGCAGTTGCAGAGTCGTAGCATTGTCTTTAAGCGAGATTCCATTGATGCTGTCGAGAACTACACGATTGACGGGAGCTCCAAACGTGAGGGCTGGATCACCCAACAAGGCATATTGCAATTTGTTCTCACGATGCGAGATTTCAATATCATTGTTGATGAGATAATTCTTTGCAAGACGTATGGCATCTCCTACACGATAGCGCCACCCTGAAGCATCACAAGCAAACAGATAGTGCATAAACCAACGGTTCATTGAGAGATTCTCGTGAGCATACACAGTACGAGCTGTTCCGTAGAAAGCCACCGCTGCCCCACCCTCGTTGAGGATAGCCGTTTCACCAATATTCTCAATCTGACCGTCAAAAGGCATAACATCACAGGCAGCAGTTATCCACAATGGCAGATGAGGACTCTTAAAATCAACAAAGTCCTGAAGCAAGAGAACATATTCGTGAGACATTGCATAGGTGCTTGCATGTCCTGTGTAGTTCATCACCAAAGCACCCTCTTTCATCTGGTCCTTAATGATTTTCTTTACCTTTGGATAGGTGTTGCTTGTAAGAGTGGTAACACGGTCATAGGCATCCCACATTACCTTGCGAACCTCCATTTCAGGATTGTCTGTATTAATGCGTTCGGCAATATCGTCAGCCATTTTAAGATGCTGATTGTTATCTCCGTCATCGCCCAGAATACTAATAACGTTCTTCCAATCTCCGGCATTGCTGTTAGAGAGAAAATCTATTGTCTTATCAACAACTATGCGAGCGTCGTTGGCTGAGGTTACAGGAAATCTTCCCACACCTATATCCACTTTGTCATTAAGGAGTCTATTACCCTCTCCATCATCGAGAAGTCCGAAATAGTCCTCCATAACATAGCTTTGCGTAGCACTAAAGCTATTTTCGCTCTCGAAGCAGAGCAGATAATCATTGGGATTATAGTTGCGCCACCCAGTGCTTATCATTCGGTTGTCCCAAGCACAATCGCCAAAAAGCAACAGATAACGCGGAGCAACATCCATAGACTGAGCACGGTCATACAGCATCTTCATCAAACGCCGATAAGCCGTAGCATCAGGAGTGCCGCTTGAAAACTCGTTGTAGATATGGTCGGCAGGCACTATTGCAACACGCAGACTATCATACTTAAGATGGGCTTCGGCAAGACGTTCGGCCTGTGACGTCAGTTTTCCGCTGGCTGGAACGATTATCACCATATCTATGCTGTCGAGAGCATGCAGGTTCTGATTCTCCACATTACCCACAACAGTTGGCTGAGGGAAAGCATACGAAGGGTCGAATGCCACATATCGGAGCGAGCCGTCGTCAACTGTTGCATCATAATAGACCTGACTACTTTGAGTACCATTAACCAAGGCCGCTGGCATATTGGGCTGTCCAATACGCATCACTTTTACATTGCTACCCACAATACGGAAAGTGGTTGGTTGGCTTGCTGATTGCGAAAAGGCGATGAAACCATCGTTGCCAGTCGTAAGCAGTCGGTTGTAATGGAGTGCAAGATAATCGAGATGGGCATCGTTGCCTGAGGTTGTAGTCAGGCGAATAGTCCAGTCGGAGCCCGAAGACATAGAACTGACATCCATTGTACGCTCATTCTGCGTTGCGTAGATATACTGAGAAGTGGTTCCGAGTGTGGCATCGGCAAGTGCATTGCCATTAACCGTAGTAGAAAGCGTCGTCTTTGTCTCTGCTCCGGCTGTGAAGACAATAGTCAGTTGTTCACCTCCCGTGCTGTTCTTGGTACTCAGTTTATATACGTGACTGTTGCCGTTTGCGTAGTTAGTGCCATCGTAGAGATTGCGTCCTCCGTGATACCACGCAAACTCGTCCTTCTCGTAAAGCACATGATCAACAGTAGTTGTGACAGCCTCTCCGACCGGTGTTTGTTCTGCCGTTACCGTCGCCAGCGTTGCAGGCTTATCGCCCTCTGTAAGAAAATAACAGGCCTTGGTGGCATAAGGATTGAACACACGCTTGTTGTTCTGCCAATACACCAGTCCGTTGCCCCAGAAGAGCCACGTGTTGGCATCAGCTTTATAGAGCGGAACCTCCTGAAGGTCGTCATACTCGTTGTCAGGGTTTGAATATTCGGACAGACAATAACCGCCATGACCAAAGAGCCTGATATTATCAGGATTCGTGAAGCCCATCTTCTTCAGAGCAGTACGGGTAAGACGATACATTCCGTCTTCGGTAATGGCTATCTTCACCCACTTCCCTTCACTAAGCACGCTCTTGCGTGTATATCTCTCTGCGGAAGCGCCACCAGCACCCTTTGCCTTTAGACCTTTGTTTTTAGCCTTAGGGAGTATGGTAATACTGGCACTGACGAGTTTGCGGTATTGTGAGCCCTGACGAATAATAGGCACGAATGCAATGTCGAGATAGCCTTGCTTGCGGCTCACACTGACCGAAGATGACACCTGCAGTTGTTCAGATATTGGTCGTCCGATACGTTCCAGGTGGCGTGTTTCTTCGGCTGTCAAGGGAGCCCATTCGGGATATTCAATGGCTACACTATAGTTATACTGGCGATAGTCGGTCTCCAAAGGCACAACCTCTGTATAAACTGGCAAAACAGAGTCTATGCGCAACTCATCCCAATCCAGCGTTGTGATGTTCTGCGCCTTTGCAAACCCGGCTATCAACAATAATATGAATAATATACGTTTATCGCACATTGAACTCCAATACTTTCTTTCCTTCGAGGTAGCCCTCCATATGATCACCCTCTTTTACAGGTCCCACGCCAACAGGTGTTCCGGTATATATGAGATCACCCATCTTCAGGGTGAAGAACCGGCTGATGAAACTTACTATCTCGTCCACCTTGAACATCATGTCAGCTGTGTGTCCCCTCTGCACTGTCTCGCCATTACGGTCGAGGTGGAAGTGCAGGTTCTGCACATTAGGATAGTTTGCCAACGGCTGCATCTCACCTATCACCGCACTGCCGTCGAATCCCTTGCTCAACTCCCATGGAAGCCCTTTCGCACGCAACCTCTGTTGCAAATCGCGGGCCGTGAAATCTATGCCCACTGTCACCTGGTCGTAGTACCTATGTGCCCAGCGCGGAGCAATGCTGCGCCCAAGTCGGCAAATCCTGACCACCAGTTCCGTCTCATACTCGCATTGCTGAGTGTATTCGGGTATGAAAAACGGCTTTCCTCCCGTCAGTAACGCAGAATCGGCCTTCGTGAATATTACGGGCTCCTCTATATTTAATAACGTACCATGAAGCTCTTTATTGTGCTCCAGATAGTTCATTCCAACTGCAAATATCTTCATAGTGAGAGCAAAAATACAAAAATTATAGCAGACTTAACGGGTATTTTGCTAAATTTGTGGGGACAAACCAATAAATGAGATATGAGAAAGACCATTTTTTCCCTACTCTGCCTGATGACTCTGTCAGCACCGGCACAAGAGAGTTACCGCATTCCCGTAAGCGAAGAACACGAGCAAATGCTGAAAGGACAGTACGAACCCACATGGCAGTCGCTTGAGACGCACCAGACACCGGAATGGTTCCGCAATGCCAAGTTCGGCATCTGGGCTCATTGGGGTGCTCAGTGCGTGGAAGGAAGTGGCGACTGGATGGCTCGCGGCCTCTATCAAGAGGGTTCCGGACAGTACAAGCACCATGTCAACAACTACGGTCATCCTTCGGAGTTCGGATACAAGGACATCCTGCCCCTGTTCAAGGCTGAAAAGTGGAATCCCGAAGCTCTGGTGGAGCGTTACAAACGCTGTGGTGCACAGTATTTCTTTGTGCTTGGCAATCACCACGACAACTACGACCTGTGGGATTCAAAATACCAGCCTTGGAACTCGAAGAACATTGGTCCCAAACGCGACATTCTCGACGAATGGGCAAAAGCTGCAAAGAAAGCAGGTCTGCCATTGGGTATCTCGTTCCACGCAGACCATGCATGGACTTGGTTCGAGCCCTCACAACGCTACGACCTTGAAGGCGATAAAGCAGGCGTTTGGTACGATGGTAACCTGACTAAGGAAGACGGCAAGGGCAAATGGTGGGAAGGTCTCGACCCACAGATGCTCTACCAGCAGAACCACCCCATGAGCAAGGGCTCCTGGGACAATGGTGCCATTCATGGTCAGTGGGACTGGAGTCACGGAGCCTGTCCCCCATCAAAGGAGTTCGTCACCAACTTCTTCGACCGCACCATTGATGCCATAAACCGATACAATCCCGACCTGATATACTTCGACGTTACTGTTCTGCCCTTCTATCCCATCAGCGATTGTGGAATGAAGATTGCAGCCCACATGTACAACAAGAATCCACGTGCCGTAGTGTTCGGAAAAATTCTCAACGACGACCAGAAGAAAGCACTCACATGGGACGTAGAGCGCGGAGCCCCGAACCAAATGATTGAACAGCCTTGGCAGACCTGCAACTGCATCGGCGGCTGGCACTACGACACAGGAATCTATCGTCGCGGCTATCGCACAGCCCAGAATATGGTAAAGCAGCTTGTGGATATCGTATCTAAGAACGGAAACCTGCTGCTCAACATCCCATTGCGTGCCGATGGTACCTACGACGAGAAAGCAGCCCAGTTCCTCGACGAGCTGGAGGCTTGGATGAGCCAGAACGGCGAGAGCATCTTTGGTACACGTCCCTGGGTACGTTTCGGAGAAGGTCCTGTTGCCGAGAAACCCATCAGCATCAACGCCCAAGGCTTCAACGAAGGACAGTACAATGGAATGGACAGTCGCGATATTCGTTTCAACCAGACAAAGAAGTACCTCTACGTGACCGCTATGGGCTGGCCCGAAGACGGTAAACTCACCATCAAGTCACTGGCAAAAGGCAATCCCGACTTCAAGAGGTCCATCACCAATGTCTATCTGCTTGGTCACGGAAAGCTGAAGGCTCGTCAGACCTCCGAAGGCCTCGTCGTAGAACTGCCGCAGCCCTGCAACCGCATTGCTCCAGTACTTCGCATCACCAAGTAATATCATTTTATGTAGATAGAGGAAGTTAGAGGAAGATATAGAACAACAAAAAGCGACTGACGATTGGTCAGCCGCTTTTATTTATTATTCAAGAGCTCGCGATTACTCGGCGCGGAGTGTGAAGCGCTTGAAGCCAAGAACGGTGAGGTCCTTGTCAACAGACTTCAGATACTGCTCAACGGTCTGATTCTTGTCCCAGATGTACTCCTGACTGAGCAGGCAGTTCTCCTTCAGGAACTTGTTCAGACGACCCTTGGCAATGTTCTGAACCATAGCCTCGGGCAGGTTGGCAGCCTTCTCAGCGCTAACGGTAGCGATAATCTCCTTGGCGCGGGCAACATCCTCGGCTGTAATCCAGCCCTTACCCATGTTGCTCTCCATGTGATCCTCGCTATCAACGTGTGCGGGGTTGATGCCGGCCTTGCGCAGGGCTGCCTCAACAGCCTTGTGAACCTGCTCTTCCTTTGTCTTCTCAACGGCAACGTTGTACTCGTTGTCCTTAACCTCCTGAGGAACACCGCTTTCGTCAACGGCTACGGGAGCAGCGCTGGCAACCTGCATTGCTACGTTCTTGCCCACTGTCTCGTCCTCAACAGCCTTGCTCAATGCAACCATTGTGCACAGGCCGTTGCGGTTCATGTGGTTGTAGGTGGCAATGGCAGCAGCCTCAATGGTCTGATAGCCGTCGAGTTCCATCTTCTCACCGGTGATACCGCTACGGGCAACAACAGCCTCCTGTACGGTACCCTCGCCCATAGGAAGTGCCTTCACCTCGTCGAGGGTCTTGCACTTGTTGGCAACGGCAGCGTCCAGAATCTCCTGTGTCAGAGCCACGAAGTCAGCGTTGTTGGCAACGAAGTCGGTTTCACACTTCAAGGCGATGATGGCACCAAAACCATTGGCAGCCTTCACCAGCACGCAACCTTCGGCAGCGTCGCGGTCGCTACGCTTTGCAGCAACGGCAGCGCCCTTCTTGCGGAGGTATGCTACAGCACCGTCCATGTCGTCGCTCTCGGCCAGAGCCTTCTTACAGTCGGCCAGACCAGCGCCCGTCATTTCGCGGAGCTTCTTGATATCATTCATTGTAACTTCCATAATATAGCCTCCCCCGGCCCCTCCGAAGGAAGGGTGTGCCCATTAGTTGGGGGAAGGGCACTCATATTGTTATTTATTGTATAACTTTACCTTATCGCCCCTTCCTTGGGAAGGGGTTGGGGGTAGGCCTTACTCGGCAGCCTCTTCTTCGGCCTCAGCAGCGGGAGCCTCTTCAGCCTCTTCGGCGTTGTCGTCCTTCTTGCTGGCAGCAGCGGCATCGGCGTCAGCCTTCTCCACCTTGCGCTCCTCAAGACCCTCGCTGATAGCAGCGCAGCAAGCGTCGAGAACTGCCTCGATGCTCTTTGCGGAGTCGTCGTTTGCAGGGATTACGAAGTCAACGTTGTCGGGGTTAGAGTTGGTGTCAACCATAGCGAACACGGGGATACCCAGACGGTTAGCCTCGCGAACAGCAATCTGCTCCTTCAGCACGTCAACAACGAACAGTGCGCTGGGCAGACGGTTCAGGTCGGCGATAGAACCGAGGTTCTTCTCCAGCTTAGCGCGCTGGCGAGTAACCTGCAGCAGCTCGCGCTTAGAGAGGTTGCTATATGTGCCGTCAGCAATCAGCTTGTCGATGGTAGACATCTTCTTCACAGCCTTACGGATTGTGGGGAAGTTAGTCAACATACCACCGGGCCAGCGCTCGATTACATAAGGCATGTTAATAGATGTAGCCTTCTCGGCAATTACGGTCTTGGCCTGTTTCTTCGTAGCAACGAACAGGATCTTCTTGCCACTCTTGGCAATTTGCTTCAAGGCTTCAGCAGCCTCGTCAACCTTGGCAACAGTCTTGTGCAGGTCGATAATATGAATGCCATTACGCTCCATGAAGATGTAGGGAGCCATAGCGGGATTCCACTTTCTCTTGAGGTGGCCAAAGTGACAGCCTGCCTCCAGAAGTTGGTCAAAATTTGTTCTTGACATAAATTCTTGCTTTAATAAATTGTTTACTTTCTTTTTTAATCTTTTTGTTAGATCAACTCGCGGGTAGTCCCCCGATTAATAGGAGTCGAGCGAGTTTAGATACTAAACAGTTTGCAACGCAGTTGCATTAACGCTTACTGAACTGGAAGCGACGACGAGCCTTTGGACGACCCGGCTTCTTACGCTCAACCTCACGGCTATCGCGAGTCATAAAGCCTTCGGCACGCAGTGCCTTCTTGTCCTCGGCGTTGATTTTCACCAGAGCGCGGGCAATAGCCAGACGCAGAGCCTGAGACTGACCAGTGTAGCCACCGCCAGTGAGGTTCGCCTTGATGTCGTACTTCTCTGCGGCGTCAAGAGCTGCCAGAGGCTGCTTTACAACGAACTGCAGGATGCTGCTGGGAAAATATTCTGTGATGTCACGCTTGTTGATGGTAATCTTACCCGAACCCTCAGTAACATAGATACGGGCAACGGCGCTCTTACGGCGGCCAAGTGCATTAACTACTTCCATCTTTCCTTATTATTTGTAGTTATTAATATCAATTGTCTTGGGGCTCTGAGCTTCGTGCTTGTGCTCGCTGCCTTCGTAAATGTAAAGATTTGCAATCAGGCGGTCTGCCAGCTTGTTCTTGGGCAGCATACCCTTCACAACCTTGCGGATGAGCTTCTCAGCACCGTTCTTCTTTGCAAGGATGGTTGCAGGAGTAGATTCCTTCTGACCACCGGGATAACCAGAGTAGCGCAGATATACGCGGTCGGTCATCTTCTGACCGGTCAGGGCAATCTTCTCAGCATTTACGATAATCACGTTGTCGCCGCAATCCACATGAGGTGTGAAGTTGGGCTTGTACTTACCTCTCAACATTTTTGCCACCTTAGTGCACAGACGGCCCAGCACCTGATCGGTAGCGTCAACTACTACCCACTCCTTGGTTGCGGTCACCTTGTTCACGTTAGTGGTCTTCTGACTTAATGTGTCCATTTTTGTTTTTGTTCGTTTACTACGTTTTACTTTTCTTTTCACTTTTCTGTGATTCACAAACCACTCGCCCAGGCCAATGGAAACGAGCTATTTACACACAGATTTGGGCACTTTTTACGGCACCCTGATAATAATCGGCTTGCAAAAGTAGTGAAAATCGGGCGCATGACCAAATATTATTGGCAAAAATTCTATTTATGCAACAGAAATACATGTTCACGACATGATATTTATGATGCAGATATAGAATAAATGGCTGAAAAAGCCATATGCAGCAACGCTGTGCCAATAATATTTTGTCCTGCCCCGATGCATCCTACTTTCGACGCAGTCAAAGCTACTGCCCTATACATTATCCTGCAATATCCACTCTCGGAAAAACGAGGCGCTCCCCGAACCGCGAAGGTTGGAGAGCGCCTACTTAACTAACTTATTACGACTCCGGGCTGCCACTCAGGCAGGCTGTCTCGCGACAGTTCCTGAGCATACCCTCGGTCTTTTCCTTTAACGGCTCACAGCCGTTCATTCTTCTTTCATTAATCAAACAAGTCCCA
>Ga0247611_10004095_pt1 | contig 20615 bp, 19 predicted proteins | sample 177DNAGHGhighgp2_FD_192422 | JGI IMG/M metagenome (GOLD analysis project Ga0247611, IMG submission 192422) | Sheep rumen microbial communities from Palmerston North, Manawatu-Wanganui, New Zealand - 1770 DNA GHGhigh gp2 | ecosystem: Host-associated > Mammals > Digestive system > Stomach > Rumen...
ACCTTCTTGCGCAGCGTCTTGGTTTCGGTCACCAGTTTGCCCTTGTCCATTGCGTTGCGCAGGGTGATGAGCAGACGGTTCAAGTCGAGCGGCTTCTCAATGAAGTCGAAAGCGCCCATCTTGATGGCTTTCACGGCAGTGTCAACCGTTCCGTGGCCCGAAATCATCACCACAGGCAAGTCGGGGTAGTCCTTCGACACCTGCTCAAGCACTTCCATACCGTCGATGCCTTCCATTTTAATGTCGAGCAGAAGCGCGTCGAACGTTTCCTTCTTCAGCAGTTCGAGCCCTTCAGTGCCGTTGGCGGCCAGGCTCACGCGGTGTTTTTCGTATTCAAGAATCTCTTTCAGCGAGTTGCGGATGGCGCGTTCGTCATCAATAACAAGTATGTGTGCCATTTCAAAGTGTGTTTTCGAGTTGAATTGCGACGCCTTCGGTCAGGGCGTACGACGATTGTGTGATGCTTGTAACTTGCGTCTTGTCAAGCAGATACTTAACAAAAGTTGATGACATCACAATGGTGTCCTGACGCAGCGGCTCAAGGCCGAGAATGAGCGCGCGCTTGTCGCGGGTTGTGTTGGTGATAGTTTTGTGGATGCCGTTGAAATCGTCGGCCGTGAAGTTCGAGTGCTTCGAGTTGAGTGGCAGCGGCCGTTGGGTTTTCTTCTGATGAATCATCTCGGCGAAACTGTCGAACGCCCCAGCCGAGCCAATGAGCCGCGTGACGGGGTATTGCTTGATGGCTTCGTTGAAGTCGGCCATCTTCTCGTCGAGATAGTGGTTGATGCTAGCCAACTCGCCTTGCGAGATTGGGTCCGACGGCTTGAAAATCTCAAGCAGGCGGGCGCTGCCCAGTTCGTAACTAGCCGACCATAGCATACGGTTTTCGCGGCCGATTATCACTTCGTTATTGCCACCGCCAATGTCCACCATCATATAGTTGCTGTCGCCCTGCGGCGGAACGGCGTTGAGCATCGCATTGAAGACGTATTGCGTCTCTTGCTCGCCCGATATTGGCGTAATCTGAATGCCAAGGTCGCGGCTCACCTTCTCAATCAGGTGGGCCGAGTTGTTGGCGCTGCGGATGGCCGACGTGCCGAAGGCGAACACCTTCTCGCAGCCGTAGTCCTTAATCAGACTGCTGTAGTCGCGCAGTACGGCAAACGAGCGGGCAAAGGCCTTGTCGGTCAGATTGCCAGTCATCAGCCCTTCTTTGCCCAGCATCACGGCCGATTTTGTTTTCAGCAGATAGTCGGTCGGCTGCCCCTTGCGGATGTCGGCAATCAGAATGTTGAACGTGTTGGTTCCCAAATCGATAATCGCAACTTTCATTTTTCAGTGTTTTTCGGTGCGGTCCGTTTCAAGTTTCGCGCAAGTTACACATTTAATCGGTGTTGGCAAAAGATTCAAACCTTCGCCCCTTCAGTCATTCTCTCATTCAATCCTTCAATCCTTCTCTCATTCTCTCATTCACTCATCGCCTAATCCATCGCCAAATCTCTTTCAGTGTCGATTTTTTGCCGTACATCAGTATGCCCGTGCGGTATATTTTGCCAGCCAACCAGGTGCAGACCACAAAGGTGGCAATCAGCAACGCGGCCGATAGGAAAATTTCTGAATAGGGCACGCCGTAGGGGATTCGCGTCAGCATTGAGACGGGCGCGGTGAATGGTATAATGCTCAGCCAGAATACCATAGGGCTGTCGGGGTTGGCAATGGTGCCCGTCATCACAATGATTGACAGCAGCAACGGCGCGCTCAGCGGCAGAATGAACTGCTGAGTGTCGGCTTCGTTGTCGACCATCGAGCCAACGGCCGCAAAAAGTGAGCCGTAGAGCAGGTATCCGCCCAGAAAGAAGAAGATGAACGACAGGATGATAACCCCGAAATTGATGTTGCCCACGGTACCGAGCATCGCCTTCAGTTCGTCGGCCATCTCGTCGGTAGTTGGTTGGGCCTGAGCAAGTTGACTTCCGCCCTGCGACATCAGCGGTTGCGCCGTCTCAACCCCGATGGCGGCAGTGTCGGGCATCAGCATCGGTGCCACAGCCGAATAGATGCTGAATGTCAGCACAATCCACAGGGCAAACTGCGTGAGCGTGACCAGCCCCACGCCGATAATCTTGCCCGCCATTAGTTGCGCGGGCCGCACCGATGACACAATCACCTCAACAATTCGGTTCGTCTTCTCTTCAATCACGCCGCGCATTACCGCATTGCCCGACAGGAAGATAGCCATATAAACCAAAAATCCCATCAGGTAACTCAACACCAGTTTCAGCGTCATATTGTCGCTTTCCTCGCGGCCGTCGTCGGTCATTTTTATGGTGTTGATGTTGATGTTCGTCTTCACCGCCGACAGAATGCCAGGGTCAACGCCGCACGACCGCAGTTTCTCGTTTTCGAGCCGTTTCTCGATGGCGTTCGAGATGTGCATCCGCAGGTCGAGATTGATGTTTTTGTCGGAATACAGGCTCACCGCGTTGTCGGAATTCACAATTTGGTGGCTTATGTATAGCAGTGCGTAAAATCCTGATTCACTGAACTGTGACTTATATTTCTGCAAATTCGCGTCGGGCGTATAGACGAACTTGATGTAGTCCGTTTCGGGCAGTTGTCCGCGGAAAATGTGGGTGCTGTCAACCACCTGCACAATCCTCACTTCGGTGTTGTTCATATTCATAATCAGCGACGGGGCAATCATCAGACCCGCAAACAGCAGCGGCCCCAAAATGCTCATAATTATGAAACTCTTGTTCTTGACGCGCGTCAGATATTCGCGCTCGATTATGGTGAGAATTTTTTTCATTTAGGATTTTTGATTTAATGATTTAGGATTTTCGCACTGTCCCGATAGTTATCAGGAACACAAAATACACTGATTTTCACTTTTTTCTCTAACCGATTTTATCAGATTCAATCAGAATGAGTTATCGGATAAAATCGGGTTGAATCGGTTAGTTTATTATCTGCTTTTCTGCAATCATTTTCAATTACTTGCACCTTGCATCTTATAACTTATAACTTAAAAACTTACAACTCAAAACTCAACTATTCCCCACCGCCTTGATGAAGATGTCGTTCATATTGGGAATCAACTCGTTGAACTGCGTAATCTGCACTTCGGGCAGCAACGCGGCAAGCAGTTGGTTGTAGGTGAATCCAGGCTTCATCTCGCCGCTGATGCGGTTGACGGCGCCCGACTCGTCGTCTTTCACAACAACCATCGGCTCAATCAGTTGCATTGCCCTGCTATGTTCGCCTATGTAGTTGAGTTCGAACAGGTTGAGTTTGAACTGCTGACGAATTTCGGCGACTGTGCCGTCGAGCACCTTCCGCGACTTGTTGATGAGCGCAATGTGGTCGCAAATCTCTTCAACCGACGCCATATTGTGGGTTGAGAAGATGATGGTTGCGCCGTTATCTTTCAGATTCAGAATCTCTTGCTTGAGCAGATTGGCGTTGATGGGGTCGAATCCGCTGAACGGCTCGTCGAAGATGAGCAGCCGCGGCTCGTGCAGCACCGTGGTGATGAACTGCACCTTCTGCTGCATACCCTTCGAGAGTTCCTCAACCTTTCGGTTCCACCAGCCGCCAATCTCAAACTTGTCGAACCACTCTTTCAGCCGCCGTGTGGCGTCGGCTTTTGTAAGTCCCTTGAGTTGTGCCAGATAGACAGCCTGCTCGCCCACTTTCATTTTCTTGTAAAGGCCGCGTTCCTCAGGCATATAGCCGATTTTGCTGATGTCGTCGGGGCCGATTGGGTGGCCGTCGAACAGCACGGTGCCGCTGTCGGGTGCGGTAATCTGATTGATGATGCGGATAAGCGTTGTCTTGCCCGCACCGTTAGGTCCCAACAGCCCGAACACTATGCCCTGCGGCACTTTCAGGCTCACGCTGTCGAGCGCCGTGTGGCCGTCGTATTGTTTGCAAACCTCGTTGGTTTCAAGAATGTTCATATATTGATTGACTGATTGATATATTGGTCAATTGAGTTTTAAAGGTGGATGAAGTTGTCACTGCATAGAGTTCATTAGTTCATACAAGTAGGCGGGACTCTGCACGTAAAGTTCGCCTTCCTCATCTTGTAACGCATTTATTATGGGTGAGTTATACACTCGTTCCATTGCTTGTTCAATGTTACATCCAGTATCTTCCATTTCGTAACGCACTAATTCGCTCAATGCGTAATCGGTCAGATAATTGGCTATTTGGTGGTGATTTGGCTGATTCATAGTGTTTCAACAGATGTTTTGGTAAGGTATTGTAATGCCCGTTCAGTGCCGAAATAGTATTGTTGGTCAAGATATTTGTCTTGCAACAGTTGGGCGGCTTGCTCGGGTGTATTGAAACCTTCGCGGAAGTTGGTCAGTTGCAGAACAACACCATCGTCGGCAATCGGCCCCACAACAATATCATAGTCGTGAACAGGTGTCTTGCTCGCTCGGTCACGGTTGGCGTCAATGAACAGAAACCATTCAGCGCAAGCCTTTTCGGGGAAAATCTTGATTTTCAAATCAGAGTGTAAGGCCGATTCATCAAATTCGTATGTTATCAAAGTCGATGTTCCGCCAAAAATACGGGTCTTTTTATTTGCCATACGAATAGCAGTGTTTCTGTCGGGTGTCAAATAGAATCCTTTTCCAAAATCTTTGTTTTTCAAGCCTTTTGAAAGGTCGATGGAATCAATGTCGGTATTTGAGCCGTGGTATAGTTTCATACAAGTGTACCCCCATTTCGCTGACATACAATAAGTAAGTCGTCAATTGTGTCTTCTATCGATTGTAGATGTTCAACATCGTAGAATTCTATCAGAAATGCCAATCCCTTATGCTCTTGCAGATAGCGGTAGGCTGCCTGCCGAGTCATAGCAAACCGCTGCCCGAAAGCGTTTATGCAAGCCGTTAAGAATGGTATTTCATATTTGCTCATAGCCTTGAATCTCAAATGCGTTTGAAAATCAATTGCGAAAATAGGGATTTTTTGCAAAAAAACGCCCAACCAGTTTTTGCTGATTGGGCGCTTTGCTGTTTCCTCAAAATTATTATTCATAAAAGATTTCGTAGGTAATTTCTCCCGTATAGCTGTCAGACCCTGACGTTTCTGACCAAACACTAGTAATTTTTGTCAGATAATCGCCATCGTATGTATACGTAAATTGTTCAATATATGTGTATTCTGTGTGTACTTCGCTACAAGAAGAAGGAAGATTCTTGTTCCGTTTGCCATAATATCCTGTTAATGTGTGCAAATCGTAGTCGATTAAAAATAAAGTAACATCAATATTCAAATTGTTCAATTTGTCACCAAACACAACAGTAGTCTTGGAATTCCTATCTTCGTAAGTGTCTACATAATGGTGTTGATTTTCAATAATATTACCATCAACAATTGAAAATTTTGATTCATCTATAAAATCTTTGGATAGCTTGCTTGTGGTTATATAAGACACCAAATATCCATCAGAAGTGTATGTGTATTCAGAAGGATATATGTATTCACCATCACCATCTTCCAGGACATCAGAAACAATTCTGCCGTTTTCGACATTAAAAACAATTTTCGACGAAGACTCTGTTCTAACAATTGTATTATCAGAATAGGTGTAATTTTTTACACTTTCTACCTCTCCTTTATATGTTTCTGTTGCCGAAACAATCCTACCTTGAGTATCAAAAAGATAAGTTGTAACCTCATTTGCATCTTTTTCAATTATTTTAATCACTTTTTTAGGCAGAATATCGCCAGTTGCAGTTCCGTTGTTGCCCGAATTGTTGTTACCGCTATTGCCGCCATTAACAATACCACCGCCATTGCCTTCGGCGAAAACCGCTATCAGAGCAATGTTTTTGGTGACGGTGAGTGTGCGCGGATTGTTTGTGTCATCATCGCTCCATTTCTCAAAATGGTAGCCGCTGTTGGCGGTTGCCATAATCGAGATTTCCGTGCCATCGGCATAGTCGCCGCCACCAGCCACCGTGCCCCATTCCGCGTTGTTCGCGCTCAATGTTACGGAGTATTTGTCATCGCTGTCTTTTTTACAGCCTGTAAACACAAATGCAGCCATAAGGCAAACAGCCATTCCTAATTTAAATTTTCTTTTCATTTATATAAATTTCTAATTATTAATATTTTATACATTGTGTCGGTTGCGGGCTACTCATATAAAAAAAGCGTGACACTTTTTTCGTTTTCATCAGCTCTTTTGAGGCCTTCGACTGCCTTACTATTACCGACTATAACAAACAAAGCCCACGCCGAAAGGCGAGGAACATCGTCAGTTTGCTTTGGTAATAGTATTTTTTGAAGTTGTCGAAGTTTCAAAAGAGCCAAATCAAGCTACTTGCTTTTTCCTTCTTATAATATGAGTATCAGATATTTCGGTTTATGCCATAGGCTGTTTGTTTTTGTTTAACAATGTTCAAAAGTAGAAAAAAACAGGTACGGCTGAACAACAGCCGCAAAAATCTGTGCAAATATTTACCCATTAAAACGCCGTCAAAAATCCGTTCATACCGTTCCAAGAACGCTAAAAAATTATGCTTCGTGGAATGCTATAAACGGAAAATTCAATATTCAAAAAATGCGGCCACGAGCCGTTATCTTTTTTGTGTGTATGAAATCTGTGTAAATCAGCCAAATCCGCGTCATCTGCTTTCTTACATAAAACTGCATCGTGAATCCCTATATAATTCCGAGAAAATGAGATGCCTATCGTGTTCGTGATATGTTCTTGCATCGCAAAGAAAAAACGCGTATCTTTGTAGAAAAGATTCAGTTATGACACGGGCGAATGTTACAACGGCAATAAAGACGGCTTTGCGGGGGCTTCCTTACGCAATGGATGTCAGGCTGTTTGGCTCAGAAGCGCGTGGCGATGCCCGTGAAAATTCCGACATCGATTTGCTGATTTTGCTTGAATCGGTGCAAGTGAGTCTGTCAGATGAGGAAAAAATTTTTTCAAAATTGTATCCTATTGAGTTGCAGTATGGTATAGCAATAAATCCTATCATCTTGCCAAAAAGCGATTGGGGAACACGCAAAACACCACTGTACGAAAATATTGAAAAAGAAGGCGTTGTGTTATGACAAACGATGAGCGGAAAGATATTGTGCTGTATCGCTTGGAAAACGCCAAAAACACATTGGCCGAAGTCCAAAGTCATATCGGGAACGGGTTTTACAACACGGCTGTTAATCGAATGTATTATGCTTGTTATTATGCAGTTAGCGCATTGTTGGTTGCAAACGGGATACAAGTTAAATCGCACGAAGGTGTTCGGCAGCAATTGGGACTTCATTTTGTATTGACAGGAAAAATATCGAAAGAACAGGGACAATTTTACAGTATGTTGTTCTCAAAGCGCACGGCAGGCGACTACGAAGATTTTCTAACCCATAATAAAGAAACTGCCGATGCCCTATATCCTCGTTGTGTGGAATTCATTTCGCAAGTAGAATCAGTGGTTATTGATTCTCTGAAATCATTGTAACAGAAAATCTGCGCAAATCTGTTTAATCAGTTCAATCTGCGTTTCAAAACACAGGCGCATCCATACAAAATCCAGTGTAAATCAGTGTAATCAGTTTTCCCGATAACCATCGGGACTGTTTGAAACCATCCGCACCGCTACTCTTCCTCGTCCATTATCGCCTCAAACAGCATTTGCGCCACGCGGTGGCCGCCCTTGCGGTTGAAGTGCGTGTAGTCTTTCTGCGCCATTCCGCTCTCAACCCACACGGGCATACTGTTGCGGCCGCCCATTGCGGCGTACAGGTTCCAAAACGCGCACCCTTCGGCGAAAGCCGCATTGCGTTGGGCTTCAATCACTTTCGGCACCGATGAGCGCGTCACATAGCCGTTGGTGCCGTTTTCCGACATATCGCTCACGCCCACAACCAGAATCACCGCGCGCGGCCAAACCTTTTTCAGGTACTGCAGTTGCTTGCGCAGATTCTCTTCGTAGTAACTGTAGCTGCGCGAGCGGTTGGTGACGGCGTTCACGCCAAACTCGTAAATTATCAGGCTCACAGGCAGATAGTGGCCCATTTGCTTCATTTGCGCAAGGTCGATTTTCACAAACTCGGTGCCCTTGCTTCCGCGGAATGGCAGATTATCGACCATTACGCCAGCGGGCGAATCGAGCGTAACGGCGTAAATGTCAGGACTTTGGCTGCCGCCGAACTCAATGCGGAAATTGGTCGGTGTCTGCTCAAAATTCCACTGAAGGCGCTTGGTGTCGGCAGTCGGGTCGATGTCCTCGAACCATAGCAACTCGCCGTTGGCATAGCCCTTCACGGTGAACGCGCTGTCGGCGTGACCGTAGAAAATATTGCACTGCGTAAACTTCTTCACCGACTTGTAAGCCTGCCCCGAAGGCGAGAATTTTATCCACGCCTGACTTCCGCCGAACTGCGCGAAACTGCCCATAATGCCGAACCGCTGATGGTGCAGCGACGTGTCGCGCTTCTGATAAATTGAGTGGACGCGCCAATTGCTTGACGCCGAGTGCACTATGGCCGACGATTTGGCCACGGGCGGCACGGCGGGCATTAGTCCAGGGCCGCTGCCGCCGTATTTTTTCTGCATAAGATTGCGGAAATAGCCCGTTATGCGGTCGCCCTCAATCTGACTGTCGCCGTAGTGCAGAATGCGCACCTGACGGTTTTGGCAGTTGGCCAGCGCGGCGAAAAACGGCGCAAGACGCACCTCGTCGTCATCGGCAAACTCAATGGGTTGGCGGCTTCGGGGCCTGTCAGTGCGTGTGGGTTTGGGCTTTGGCGCGGGCGCTGCGGGCAGAGTGTCGGGCTGCGGCAGAACAGCCGTGTCAGCGGGCAGCGTGGTGGTGTCGGCCTTCAGTTCGGCCTCAATGGCGCTTGTGTTGCCGATAATCTCAACCACGTCGGCAACGTTGGTTTGTGCCGTATCAGCTTGACTGTCAGCAAAATCAAAATGCAACTTGATTCCACCGCCCAACTCAATTCCGTCTTTCGGGAAAAGCATTGCCACAGCCACCAAAATGGCCGCCGTAACAATCAGAAAGGCCAGAATCTTAATGGGTTTCACGCTCGTTACCGTTTGATTTTCAGTTTCTGACCGATGTCGATGCGCGACGAACTCAAGCCGTTCCAGCGCTTGATGTCGTCCTCGGTGACGTTGAACGTGCGGGCGATTTCCCACAGCGAGTCGCCGCGGCGCACGGTGTAAATCTCATATTCGCCGTCGGCCAGCGGTTCGGCCGAAGTGGCTGTGGTTGCTTGCTTTGCCGTGGTGGCCTTGCCCACCGACGCCTGTTTCTCGTCGAACGTCATTGTGTTGATTTTCTCGTATTTAGCCGCTTTCGATTTCGGAACATAGATAATCAGTTTCTGTCCGCCGCGGATGGTGTTGCGCGACATTCCGTTCCAATATTTGATGTCCGACACGCGCACGTTGTACCAACTCGAAATAAAGCCCAGATTGTCGCCCGATTTCACCGTGTAAGTCAGTTTTTTGTAGTCGCCTTTGGGCGGGCCAGGAATGTAGGTGTTGTGCTCGGGCTTTTTGTTCATAACCTCGGGGCGGAAATAGTAGGCGTCGTTGTAGCGCGAAATCGAGTCCTCAAGTTCGATGAACCGCAGCACTTGGTCGGTCGGCAGGCGCAGCGCGTAGGGCTTGATGTGGCCAGGAATGATGTCGTGGCGATACTGCGGATTCAGGTTGCGCAGCACGTCGACGGGGATGCCCATAAAATGGTTAATCTGCTCAAAATGAATCTTTTTGCTCACCATAACCGTATCGCATTTCACGGGCATTTTCGGTGCTGTCGGCTTCAGGTTGTGCTCTGCGTAATAGTTCATTATGTACGCTGCCGCGATGTAGGCGGGCACGTAGCCGCGCGTCTCGCGGGGCAGATGGTAGTAGATGTCCCAGTAGTTGCGCTTTCCGCCGCTGCGCTTGATGGCCTTGTTCACGTTGCCAGGACCGCAGTTGTAGGCGGCAATCACCAGAATCCAGTCGTGATAGGTGCGGTACATATCGCTCATAAAATTGGCGGCGGCGTAGGTCGATTTTATCGGGTCGCGGCGCTCGTCAACAAGGCTGTTCACCTCAAGTTTGTACATTCGACCCGTGCTGTGCATAAACTGCCAAAGGCCCGTTGCACCCACCCGCGACACGGCCACAGGGTTCAGCGCCGACTCAATCACAGCCAGATATTTCAGTTCGGTTGGCATTCCCTTCGAGTCGAAAATGTCCTCGAAAATCGGGAAATAATAGTCGGCCACGCCCAGCATATTCTCAACCAGGTCGCGGCGCTTGTGCGAATAGAGATTTATCAGGTTGCTAACCACCTTGTTATACGACAGTTCGATTTCGAGCGGCAGCATTTCCAGTCGTTTCCGATAGACTGAATCGGGGAAATCGGGGATTAGCGCCGTGTCGGCTGTCGCGATGAATGATGTGTCGTTGCCCATTGACGCCTGCCCGTCGAACCACATTTGCGACAGGCTGTCAACCGCTTCCGAAACCTCAATGTCGAGCGTGTCCGATGGTTCGGGCCAGCCAAAATCGGTGGTGTCGGCGGCAAAAAGTGTGTCAGTGATAGGTGTTGAGTCGTTGATTTGTGTTGTGGCGTTTGCGTGCACCGCGAGTGCCGCCGCGCACAAAATGGTGATGATTGGTTTTATCATTTCAAAATCTAGTGTATCAGAATGTTACGGTAATATTTACGCCCAGCGGCGTGCTTGTCCGCGAGCCAGCCACTTCGGTGAAGTCGGGCATTAGCATTGGGTCGGCCTTGATTGACAGGTCCTTGTCGATGGTGAAATCGAAAAAGTGCGCGTCAACGTTGGCGTCAATCACCTGCAGCAGGTAGAGCGCCCCAATGCCGATGAAGCAGATGTCGCGGTAGCGCCGCCACGTGTCCTTCAGCCGCTCGGTGTTTGCGGCGGGATATTGGCTCACGGTGCGGTCGTCGTCGTCGGTCGCCCACTTGTACTCGCGTCGGTATTTTTTATAGACGTAGTTGTTGTAACTCGCATAGTAAATCAGCCCCGTGAAACCGCCGTAAATAATCGGTATCTTCCAGTATTTCTGATTGTAATACTGCCCCAGGCCAGGCACCAGCGACGACATAAACGTTGCCTTGTTGGGCTTGTGCAGGGCGCGGTAGGTGCTGTCGGGGATGTCGAAACCGTCAGTGTATTGCGCACGGGCGACGGGTGCCAGCCCGATGGTCAAAACCAGCAGCGCACCAATCAGCAGCGATATGCGTTTTAGCGTCACAACAGCCTGTGTTAAAGCGATTTAAGTTTATCAAACAGCGATATAATGCGCTCAAGGTCTTGATCGTTTTTGAACGCAATCACAATCTTGCCGTTGCCTTTGTCAGTGCGGCTGAACTTCACTTTCGAGTTGAAGAAACTGTTCAGTTTGCTTTCGAGCTCGCCATAAGTGTCGTCCTGTTTTTTGGCTTTCCGTTTTTTCTTCTTGTCAGGATTGCCTTCCTTCATTTCGCTGGCAATCTCCTCAACCTCGCGCACCGACAGCCCTTCGCTCACAATGCGCTCGAACAGGTATTTCTGGTCGTTTTCGTCGTCGATGCTCAGCAGAGCCTTTGCGTGGCCGGTGGTGATGATGCGGTTGCGCAACCCCAATTGGATTTCGTCGGGCAGATTGAGCAGACGCAGGAAGTTTGTCACCGTCGAGCGTTTCTTGCCCACGCGGTCGCCCAAGTTCTCTTGCGTCAGGTTGCACTCGTCAATCAGGCGCTGATAGCTGATGGCGATGTCAATCGGGTCAAGGTCAGAACGTTGGATGTTCTCAACCAGTCCCATAAGAAGCATTTCCTGGTCGTTGGCTGTGCGAACGTATGCCGGAATAGTGGTTTTTCCTGCCGATTTCGATGCGCGGACACGGCGTTCGCCCGATATTATCTGATAGCGGTCGTTGTCGAGCTTGCGCAGCGTAATAGGCTGAATTATACCCAGTTGCTTTATCGATTCGGTGAGTTCGTCAAGTTCTTCCTCGTCAAATTTCGTACGCGGTTGGTAAGGGTTCACGTCAATCAAATCGAGTTTAACCTCGAAGATTGGCACCTTGTCGGAACCTTGCGGCGCCGCCGATTTCAGCAGCGCGCCCAATCCCTCGCCCTTCTTGATTCCTAACACATTTTCCATATTTCGGCCCAGAGCCGGTTTCTTTGGTGTCGCCATAATCAGTCAATCATTTTTTCGTCAGAGTCCATTTGTGTCATATTGTTGCGCTGCAGCACCTCGCGGGCAAGGTTCAAGTAGTTGATGGCGCCCGTCGACTGCGGGTCGTACACCACGCTCGGCGTTCCATAACTTTGCGCTTCCGATATTTTCACGTTGTTCGAAATCATTGTCTCGAAAACCATATCCTCGAAGCAGCGGCGCACCTCCTCAACCACTGTGTTGGCAAGTTTTGTGTTGCTTTGGTACATTGTGCACAGGAAACCCTCAATCTGCAGGCCGGGGTTCAGCCCGCCTTGTATAATTTTTATAGTGTTTATCAGTTTGCCGATGCCCTCGAGTGCGAAATACTGGCACTGAACCGGAATTATCACCGAGTCGGCAGCAACAAGCGAGTTGACGGTAATCAAGCCCAGCGACGGCGAGCAGTCGATGATGATGAAATCGTACTTGTCGCGGAACTTTTCGAGTCCCATTTTCATAATCTTCTCGCGGTCAGCCTTTTCAAGCAGTTCAATCTCAGCGCCAACCAGGTTGATGTTCGATGGCAGAAGGTCGAGTGCTTTCAGGCTGCTGTTCTTTTCAAGGCTGCTGACGTTCAAAATGGCATTTACCGGGTCAATCTCGTCCACAAGGCACTCGTAAAGGCCCACTTTTATGTTTTCCACTTCAAATCCGAAACCCGATGTGGCGTTGCCTTGCGGGTCAGCGTCCACAAGCAGAACTTTCTTGTCGAGCACTGCCAGACTCGCCGCCAAGTTGATTGATGTTGTGGTTTTGCCCACGCCGCCTTTCTGATTGGCCACTGCTATAATCTTTGCCATAGTTGTCAATTTTTTAATGTTGTTATTTACAATATTCTTAAAACCAACAATTTACGTTTGTTTTTTCACCTATTTTTAAACGGTGCAAGGTAGCGATTTATTCCACATTAGCCGGGTTAAAATATCAACACTCGCCGGCTTGCGGTTGATAACTTGTGAATAAAATGCGGCTTTTTCAACAGGTGCGTTTGCGCAGTGGGCATCAATCGTCGTTGAGGTTTTTCAATCGGACACGAATAATCACGCCGTTGTCATCGTCGGGCAGTGAGGCTACCTCTTTCGGCCAAACCGATTTGTCGCCAAGTTTTTTGTAATCCTCCGCTTGCCAGCGTTTTGTCGCTGAAACCGGCATATAATTAAAAAAGTACTTGCCACTGTCATCAATTCTGTTGATTTCGGGCCAGATACCACCTATCGAATTAATCTTACAAACGTTAGACATTGCCACAGTTTGTTTTTTCTTCTTGTCGAAAACCCAACTAATCAGAAATTCCTTGTTGGCACCGTGGAAACCCGCAAATCTGAATCGTTCGGTCTCGCGAAATTTGTAGGCGTACGAATAATTTTTATCGGTTTTGCTCATTGCGCCTTCACGCGCAACCTTGGCAGGGAGGTTATCAGCACCAAAATCGAATTGGTAGGCTGGTACGAAATCGCCGTTCTTGTATTTGTAAACCACGTTTTCAGTCGGCGCCATAAAGAACAGCGAGTCGCCGAAACCGTTGATGTATTTTGTATCGCTCCAATCAGCCCTGCTGGCATCCGCCTCGTCAATTTTCAGCAATGCCGACAGACGCTCACCTTTTTTGTTATAGACAGACACGCGCCCCCATTCGGTATCTTCGCTGACATTCCATCCGTGTGCAACGAGAATGTTGCCGTCTTTTTCGTAGAGGGATTGGGCTTTGGGAACTTCAAACGAGTAACGGAACTTTCCGTCGAACCCGTATGCCACAATTTTACCGTCCCAATCGTAAATTATAACCTCGTCGTTGGTGAAACAAAGGTTGTCAATTTCAACGTATTCGGTGCGGCTGCGTCCAACGCGGTGTATTTTCGACAGATAGTGGCCCTTGCTGTCGAAAAAGAAGATGCTTTGGGTTGATTTGTCAAATATAATTATAGTGTCGCCGCGATAGCCGATTTGTTCGGCGAAGCCAAGCAGACAATCGTCGGTGGTTTCCAAAATCACAAACTCAAGACTGGTTGTGTCGATAATGCAATCAACGGATTCGTTTTGAACCACCTTATCAGTGTCAATCTTAAGAGTGCTGATGGTTTGTTCCTGCTGAGTGTTGCAGGCGGCCACCATTGCCGCGGCAATGGTAATAAGAGATAATCTTTTCATAATACGTTGCTTTAAATGTGTGAGCCAGTTCCGATAATGGTAACTCGTATAACGACAAAAGTAGAAAAATCAAACAACCAAAGCGTAATAACATCACTCACTTTGACAGATTTTTCCCATCTTCGCATTATGAAACGTTTTTTGGGTTTTTCGGCTATGTTTTTGGCGTTGGTCTGTTTCTACGCCTTTCAGCCCGTGGCTGTTGCCGATGGGTGGCAGACGTATGCCGGTGAGTCCGATTCGGATTGCTCGATAATCGAGGCAGTGCACGATTTTCACGGCGTGATGCCGCCGCAGAGCCAACTCACGGTGCGCACCTGCGAACTTAACGAGCGGACAATCTACGACGGCTTTTTCGAGATTGTCAAATCGTCGGCAAAGGTGTTTTTTGCCACATTTTCGAGCAACAAAGTCAATCGCGCGGGATTTCAAATTCAGTTTCCTAAATTCGATATCTCATTTCCTTTCAGTGTGTTCTGGTAAAATTTGACCAGCCTGTCACCGCACGGAATAATGGAATTTCAAACCGTGCGAAAAATCTGATTTTTTCAAAACATTTTTTTGTGTAGCGATGCCCACGCCAATCGCTGTGGTGTGCCTACACGTTTAACAATCAATTAAATAATAATAAAATGGATATAGCAACAATAATTATAGGTGTGGCCATAGCGGCACTATGCGTTCTGCCTTTCTGGCTTTCGGGCAACGCCCGCAAACGCCGCGAGAAAAATCTCACTAATGCGCTCAACGAGATGGCTCAACAGAAATCCACAACCATTTGCAGCTCGGAGATTTGCGGCAATAATGCCATCGGCATCGATGGTGGCGGCCGCTGGCTATTCTACGCCCGATGCAAAGGCGGTTTGCGCGAGTGCGTTGATTTAGAGAACGTCCGCACGTGCAGTATTGTCGACAAGTCCGACACTATCGGACTAAATTTCACCGTCGACGGCAAGCCCGATGTTTACTTTGAGTTTTATAACAGCAATGTCGAAGCCACGTCGGACGATGAATTGCGGCTGGCGGAGCGGTGGCGAAAGATTGTTGTCGATCGCCTGACGGCAATGCGCAGTTAGCCTGTCGGCAGAAAAAGAACGGGGCTGTCCAAAGAAGTTTTGGGCGGCCTCTTCATTTGACAATTGAGTCCGGAATCTTACGCGACACACACGCAATCTCTTTTTTGGGCGTATTTACTTTGAATTATTTAGCAAAAAATTCTTTCTTTTGCCTTGCATATCATTTGTTTGCCAGCAAAAACAACTGCGGTTTTAAAATGTTGGCAATCTGACGTATAACGGCATCAACATAAATTCAGTCATATAAAATGTTTAAAAGATGAAACTGACTAAACAAGGATTACAAAACAAAGCGGAGTGGGAAGCGAAAGGCTACTCACTTCCACAATTCAATCGGGAAAAAGTTGAGGCTGCAACTAAAAAAGAGCCGTTTTGGATTCACTTCGGTGCCGGAAACATTTTTCGTGCTTTTCAGGCCAATGTGGTGCAGGAACTTTTAAACAAGGGTGTGATAAACCGTGGTCTTGTGGTCGCTGAGGGCTACGACTACGAGATTATCGAGAAAATGTACCGCCCCCACGACAACATCGGGGCGCTTGTAACACTCAAATCGAGCGGAAATGTCGAAAAAACTGTGGTCGGCTCAATTATGGAGTCGCTGACGGCCGACAGTTCCAATGCCAACGATTGGTCGCGGCTGATTGAGATTTTCCGAAATCCTTCGCTTCAAATGGTCACATTCACCATTACAGAAAAAGGCTATCTGCTGAAAAATGCGGCTGGCGTGTTTATGCCTGGTGTTGAAAGCGATTTTGCCGAAGGGCCTGTCCTTCCAAAATCTTACATCGGAAAAGTGGTCACATTGCTTTATGAGCGCTATGCCAATGGCGAACTTCCGATTGCAATGGTAAGTATGGACAACTGCTCGCACAACGGCGACAAACTGTATGCCGCTGTCAATGAGTTTGCTAAAGAGTGGGAGAAACGCGGTGTTTGCAAAAAGGGATTCCTTGATTATGTGAATAACGCGAACAAGGTGTCGTTCCCCTGGACAATGATTGACAAAATCACCCCGCGCCCCGACGCCAAAATCGAGAAGATTCTTGCCGATGACGGAATTGAACAGCTTGAGCCTGTCATCACAAGCAAGAAAACCTACGTGGCGCCTTTTGTCAACGCCGAAGAGTGCCAATATCTGGTTCTTGAGGATAATTTCCCCAACGGCCGTCCCGAACTTGAAAAAGCGGGATTGTATTTCACCAATCGCGAGACGGTGGACAAGGTGGAGAAAATGAAGGTGTGCACTTGCTTGAACCCGCTTCACACATTCCTTGCCGTAAGCGGCTGCCTGCTTGGCTACACTCTTATAGCCGACGAAATGAAAGACCCTGATTTGCTGCGTCTTGTTAAGCGTCTGGGATATGAGGAAGGCCTGCCTGTTGTGGTCGACCCAGGCATCATCAAACCGCGCAACTTTATCGACGAAGTTGTTGACATCCGCATTCCAAATCCGTTTATGCCCGACACCCCGCAGCGCATTGCTTGCGACACATCGCAGAAACTGAGCATACGCTTTGGAGAAACAATTAAAGGCTATCTCTCACGCAACGATTTGAATGTGGCCAACTTGGAGGTTATTCCCGCTGTTTTCGCTTTGTGGATGCGCTATCTTATGGCAATCGACGATAACGGAAACGCATTTGAACTAAGCCCCGACCCACTTTTGGACGATGTGAGAAAATACGTTGCCGACGTCAAGATTGGTGGAGACGCTGCTGCGGCTTGCAAGGCGGTTGAGCCGCTTATGCACCGTAAAGAGATTTTCGGTGTCGATTTGTTTGAGGCAGGACTTGCCAATAAAGTATGCGGCTATTTTGCAAAACTGATTGCAGACAAAGGCTCTGTCAGAGCAGTACTGAAAAGCATTTAACAATAAGTGCGATAATCTGAACGAGGCTGTCCAAATGTTTTTGGGCAGCCTTTTTTATGCTTGGTAGTGCCAGTTATTCAACAATGTTGCCGATAAAATTGGCGTGCCAAAAACAAAAGAGGCTGCCCTGTGGACAGCTTCGTTTGTTATGTTAATAAGCGTTTTACTCAACAATCAAGCTGCGAATGCTGTCGGCCTTCTGGCAGATGGCATTGAAAATCTTATCATTGACTTCAACTTTGGTGTCGGCGGCAAATGTGGTTTTGCCATCGGCTCCGGTTTCAACTTTGGTTTCCGACATTGTGGCCTTAACCTTGTCGTAAGTGGACTGCAAGTCGATGAGCCAGTCATATACGGTGCTCACGCTGGACAGAGTTTTGTAGTTGTCGAGCAGTTTGATAAGAATTGTCAGCGAGAGCCGCTGGTCAATCACGAGGTCGATGAGTCGCGAATTGTCGGCTGAAAGCCCGGCAAGCTGGGTGGCGAGGTAAAGGCCCTCAATCCAGCCGCCTGCCACAATCAGAGCCGCCACTTCGGCCCGACCGGCATCCTTCAGACAATCGCTGGCGTTGGTGAAGCCGTCAGCCAGAATCTCCATCACCGAGTCGCGGTCGTTGATGATGCTCTCGATGTGTTCGGCCACGTCGGCATCCACAAAATCGTAAATGCCCAATTCCTCGGCAATTTTCTTCTCCGTGGCCATAAACTGAATGGTGGTTTGCGTCTGGTTAAAGAGGCTGGCGTAGCTCAAATCGGCACCATAAACGCCGAAATTGAGAGCCTTCTTCATTGTTGTCGAATATTTTTCCGCGTTGTCAACCGGATTCGAAAGATCCATATTGTACGACACGCCCGCGCTCTGTATCAGATGGGCGGTCTCAATCGGCGACGGCAGCGCGTAGAACACCTGCTGGGCGCGGTTTATATCGGCCGAGACATCAACGTTTATGTCGACGTTGTGTTTGACTTTTGAGTTTCCCTGGTTGTTTGAGCAGCCAATCACCACCAAACCTATCGCCGCAGCGAAAAATAAATTCAGATTCTTCATTGAGTATTTCTTTTAAAAGCCATTAAAAGTATACATTTTTACAAAACTGCAAGCGTTTTTCGTTCGGACGAAGCGAAAGTTGCGTTACATTCGTAAAAATTTTGTGTTTATGGATAACAACCGTTTGAAATCAATTGAAGAGTCGCTGGCCAATGGCGGGAAAGACGCCATACTGGCGGTTCTTGAGCAGATACGCGAGATTGGCGTGCCCAAGCTGCTGCCGGCGCTTGTGAAAGTTTACAAAACCTGTGGCGACGACGATGTTAAAATGTCGATCTTCAAGCTTTTGAGCGATGCCAGCCAGCGTGAGATTGTTGACGAGATGGCCGCCGCCATTGCCGCCGAAACCGACGCCAACGTGAAGCAGATGCTTGTAACATCGTGCTGGTACTCAAAAATCGACTATCTGCCCCGACTTGAACTTTTCATCGACCTGGTGTTCGACGCTCCTTTCGAGCTGGCTTTCGAGGCGTTCACTGTTATTGAGAACCGCCAAGGCTCTGTCTCCGACGAGCGCCGCGCCGAACTTATCAGCTACATCGAGAAACGCCTGGCCGCCGAAGGCGACTTCAACGAGAGCCTGACCACCGGGCTTGTTGAGATTGTGAAGAATTACGATGATTGATGAAAAACAATTGTAGCGACACAATGCATTGCGCCGCCACACAACATCACTTAACAAAAAAATCCCGCCAGCGCATTGCCGACGGGATTTTTTTGTGACTTAATCTATTCTGTTTAGAACATTCCCGGGCCACCGAAACCACCGGGGAATCCGCCAGGGAAGCCACCGCGACGGTTGCCGCCTTGGTTCTTGCCAAGAGTGTTGATGTTGTAAACAACCTGAACCATTGCATAGCAGCCGAGAGTGTTGGTTTCAGAGTCGCTGACGCCTGTTGAGCTGACGTTGCGCGATATTAGCTTTTGCTGCTTCAGAATGTCGTAAACTTTCAAGCGTACAGTCCAGCTGTTGCTCTCGGTGAAGCGTTTGCTAATCTGGGCGTTCCAGATGGCGGTGTTGCGCTGGTTCGAGTTCTCACCATAACCTTGGTAGATGCGGTAATCCAAATCGGTCGAGAGGTCAATCTTTGCAGGCAGGTGGAGGTTGCCGTCGAAGCCGATAGTGTAGTTAAAGGTCTCACCGTTGTTCGACAAATTAGTGTTGGCGTTGTCGCTCTTCTGGTACATAACCGAACCGTCGATTGTGAAGTCGAACACATCAGAACGGTAGTTGGCCTGCAACGTCTCACTCAATATGAGCGACGATGTGATACTCTTCTTCTTGGTGCTGTGGTCGGCCTGGCGGTTTACAATCACACCTGTCAGAGTTCCGTTCTCGCTATAGTTTGCCATTGAGCGCGATGTGATTGAGAATTTCTGGTTCGAAAGCGGTGTTGAGAATGTCAGGAAGCCGTTTGCACCCCAGTTGCCGTTCATATTCTCCAACTCTGTAATTCTGTTACCAGTCTCCAAATCGTAGTAAGTTACTGTTGAAGTGGCGTTTATGGTGTTATTGTACGACAGGTTGACAATGAAGTTCCTGTAAGTTGTACGATTGAAGTTACTGAAGCTCAACGAAATATTGTTGCGGAACGATGGCTTCAAATCAGGATTACCGAATTGCAGAAGTTGAGGATTGCTCACATTAATCACCTCTTGCAAGTTCTGGACGCTTGGCGCCGAGCTACGTCCGTTGTAGCGGAACTGCAGGTTCTGAGTGTTGGTGAAGCGGTATTCCAAACGCATACTTGGAGCCCAGTTGAAAACGGTCTGGTCGTAGTCTTTGCCTTTGTTGCGGCCAACCAAATTGTCAACCTTTGAGCTTTGCGGCTGGAGCGATACACCCATATTGTAGCGCAGCTTGTCGTAGCGGCCCTGCCAAATCAATTCGGCACGGTGGTTCTGGTATGTGTTTTCAACCTTGCTGCTCAAGAACTCAGTATAATCTTCGTTGTAATCGTTTTTTACCGTGTCGTACTCATAAATGTATGAATATGAATCCGAACCTTGGTTTTGGAAGCTGTAGCGGAACTGCAGGTAGTTCTTCTCAAAAATCGGCTCAACATACGATATCTCGGCACGGATGCTGAAAGAACCTCTGTCTCCATCAGTATAACGAAGAATGTTTGATGTTGAATCTCTTAAAGAATACAACGCATTTGTACCACGATGGTTCTCTGAAGGAGCAAGCGAACCGTTCAGGTTAACACCCAAAGTGAGGCTGCGGCCATTGTTGTTGAGCTTTCTCACAACT
>Ga0247611_10004097_pt1 | contig 20606 bp, 15 predicted proteins | sample 177DNAGHGhighgp2_FD_192422 | JGI IMG/M metagenome (GOLD analysis project Ga0247611, IMG submission 192422) | Sheep rumen microbial communities from Palmerston North, Manawatu-Wanganui, New Zealand - 1770 DNA GHGhigh gp2 | ecosystem: Host-associated > Mammals > Digestive system > Stomach > Rumen...
ATGGACTTGATACGGAAGATGTATGCAGAGCATAAGCCAATGGGGCAGACTTTCCATCGTCGGGCTATGGATGCTTTCCGCCTCTATATGATAGTGGGAGGAATGCCTCAAGCAGTCAAGAAGTACGTTGAGACCAAGGACTTTGATGCTGTAGATGCTGCAAAGCGTGATGTGTTGACTATCTATCGTAATGACATCTTTAATTATGCAGGTGAGATGGCCGACAAGGTTGTGTCAATTTTCGACCAGATTCCTCCTCAGCTCTCCAAGCATGAAAAGAAGTTTCGGTTGTCGGCCCTGAAGCCTGGTGCGAAATATCGCGATTGGGACGATGCTTTCTTCTGGCTGAAGGACGCAAGAGTTGTCAACATCTGCTACAATTCAACAGAGCCAAATATAGGACTGAAGATGAACGAAGACCGCACGACAATGAAGTGTTATATGAACGATACTGGCTTGTTGATCAGTCATGCTTTTGATGAAAAGGGCATTGTCTCGTCCGAGGTTTATCAGAAGCTGCTCTTTGGCAAACTGGAGGTGAACGAGGGAATGCTCATTGAGAATATCGTGGCTCAGATGCTGATAGCCAGCGGCAACAATCTCTTTTTCTACAGTAAGTCATCAGAGAAAGCCGAAGAACGTATGGAAATCGACTTCTTGCTTCAAAAGGACAAAGTGACCAGCCGCCACAATATCCGTCCAATAGAAGTCAAAAGCGGTAAGTACTACACGTTATCGTCCTTAACGAAATGTATGAGCAAGTTTGGCGAATACATAGCAACTCCTACTTTGCTTCATGCCGCCGACTATAAAGTAGAGGACGGTATTACCTATCTTCCTCTTTACATGACACCCTTATTATAAGAACATGGAGTGTAAATGTCATATATATAGGGCCGTAATGTGATTTTGTGATAGTTTCGGTGAAAATCAAGAGAGGAATATCATACTCTATCCAAGTATGACAGTTAAAGATCTTAGAAAAAATCGAGTTACGGAGCGGTAAAATTAAAAAATAGTGCTCCGTAACCCGTTTTTTAAAGGCGTTACGGAGCAGTAAAGAAAGCACTATTGTATTAATAAAACATCATTATCTACACTTGATAGACTTGGGTCATGCCGTCGGCTTCAAGTGGTGCAAAGGGTTGCGCGAGCAGAACGATGTAGAAGCGCGGCAGGGGCAGCACTGGCGGGTGCTCGGCGATGTATCGCTCAATCTTGTGGCGGGCTGCGTGCCGCAATTGCTCATCTTCACAGGGGACAAGCGCTTCCCTATCAATAAACGCAATCTGCCAGAATGACATATACCCCAGCACATATTGCTCGACCTTGTCCACGGGATTCCCCTCACGCACGAGGTCCTGCCACGTGAACGTTTCGCTCTCGCACACGGCCACGACGGCCCATGACAAATCGATATATCTCAATCCTTGTTTCATAGTCTGTTTTTCTCCTGATTTCCGGCACCAGTGCCCTTGTACTTGTTGCGCGTCCAGTTGAAGTGATAGCGCACGGTCACCTCGGCATAGCGGGTCTCGTTGGTACGGTGCTGCCACAAGGTCAACTCGCCGAAGTGTACCAGCACGTCCTGGCCATTGCGGTGAAACAGGTCATGTCCTGCTACCTTGACCGACAGGCGGTCATCAAAGAAAGTCTTGGTCAGGCCGATGTACAGGTCAATCTGATGGCTGCGGATGCTGATGTTCTCGCTGTCACCCGTTCCCTGCCAGTCAAGGCTGAGGGAGCCGGTCACGGAGGGCATGAACTTAAAATTATTGTTCCATTGGGCACTGAAGGTGGGCCGTGAGGGACTATAAAAGCCATCAGGCATGGGAATCTTCATCCATTCCTTCATCATGTTGACCGTGAGTTGTGGGCTCCAGATACCGAACTGCGGTGCAGCGGTCAGGCTGAAGGTCAAAACACCCTTTTTATCGACATTTTCCTGAACGATAAGTGTGGTGGACTCGTGCCCCTCGACCTGGTGCCCCAACTGCAGGATCACATCCTTGAGGTGGGAATAATTGATGCCCAGGGAGAGGAATTTCCATGTGGCATTTAACGACACATTATTATTGATGGTGGGTTTCAGAAACGGGTTGCCCGACTGCCACGTGAAACGATTAGAGTAATAGGTCTTGTTACTCAGCTCAAAATAAGTGGGACGGCGTATCTTCATCGCATAGCTCAGCATGGCATTGACGTTGCCCACTTGGGTCGATAGTGACAGGCTCGGGAACAGGTGATTGTCATGGCGGCTCTGTCCATCGATGCGGATTCCCTGGCTGTAATAATCAGTATTCACATATTCATCGCGCAATCCGGCACTAATCTGGCCGATGGGTATCAACCGGCTGAACTCGACAAACACACAATAGTTGCGCTCCTTTACCTCGGAGTAGCTTGACGGAACAATCTGCTCTGGATTCAGGTAGTCATCGTTGCGGTGGGTGTAGTCAATCTCACTGCCCACCGACAGGTTACCGCCCCATAATGGCCATGAAAGCACGAGTTTGCCGGCAAACAGTTCATTTCTCACTGTATTGACGCTGGTTACAGTGCGGTCTTCCCACTCCTGGCTCTCCTCCAGGCTGCACTCACTCTCGCGGTTCTTGGTAAAATAGTAATCGGCATTGAAATCGATACTGGTCTTGCCCAGCTCGCCATTATAATAGAGATTGAGCGAGTGGGGCATGTTGTGTCGTGTCTTATTTTTACTATTGGTCATCAGGTTGTCGTAGAAAGTGCCGTTGGCGGTCACGTCAGCAGCAAAAAAGCCTTTGTCAACATCCTTGAGGCGCATGCTGCTGTTATATTGGATACCCACCGAGTGCTTGTCATTGAACTGGTAATTGGTTCCCAGAACCAGGCGCAAGATGTTGTAATTGCCCTGACTGCGGCCGTGATTGTTCTGATGCCACAGGGTGTCGGCGGCGACGTCCTGCGTGATACGGTATTTCTGCAACCAGCCGTTCTCAAAGTTGCTGACGGTGCCAAAGACATCCAATCCCCGATGACGGTAATTCCACAGGAAGGCATTATAGGTGCGGGACATTTCGCCCTGGAAGAAACTGCTGCGCAAGTGGCCGCCCCATCCTTCACCCAGTGGCTTGCGTGTCTTAATCCGAATCACGCTCTGTACCGACGCATCATACTTGGCGCCGGGGTTGTTGATGACCTCGACACTCACGATGTCCTGTGATTTCAATTCGTTGAGTTCCGACGCGTCACGCATCAGTCGGTTATTGATGTAGATGAGCGGTTTGCCCTTGCCGAACACCTCAATACCGCCATCTTTGCTCAAGATGCCAGGAACATTTCTCAATACGTCCTCAGCGGTTCCCAACTGACTCAAAATCGACCCTTCGATGGTGGTAAGCAGCCCTTCTTTGCCTAATTTATGGACGGGACGATACCCCTTGACCACGACTTCGTCGAGCAAGGCCGCGTCAGGTTCCATCACGATAGTGCCCACGTTACCTGGAGTCACGTCAATGCAACGGGTCCTGTATCCCACGCTGGAGATTTTCAATATCCCGGTTTCCACCTCTCCCGCAATGGTGAAGGCACCATCCTCACCCGTCACAGTGCCCTGAACGTAGGTCGAATCGGCACTGTTGAGCAATAATACGTTCACATAGGGCATCGGCACCTGATTCTCATCCAGGACACACCCAGTGAATGTGGCTGCTCCTGCCGTGGCAATAGCCATCAGCAGCGCAATTGTAGCAATACTCAGTCTTTTAATCATATTTTTTACTTTTGGTTTTATTGGTGGCAAAAGTATCGGGGTGCCATCAATATAGACACGCACTAAAGGGTGAAAAGTTGCACCCCTGTGCGGATGATAGCGCACTTTCACACTTTAGGGTGTTAATTTGTATTGAGGTGCGTGATGATGTCTTAACGGTAAGTCTTTTTAAGTCTTGACGCTTGCAGGGGTGGGGCTGCTGTGGTATATTTGCATCACAAAACCATAAACGTATGCCAAAAGTTGAGGATTTCTTTACGTTGACCAATCGGGTTGATGGGGTGGGCGAGGGGCGCTACCGTCACCTCGACCCGATGATTCGCGCCATCGATGCGATGGCCAATGCGACCTACCAGAGCATCTATGTGATCGATTACTTCAAGCAGGGTTTCTTGCATGTGGCGAGCAATCCCTTGTTCCTGTGCGGCCACACGGCTGACGAGGTGCGTCAGATGGGTTACCGCTTCTACATCGACCATGTGCCAGCCGACGAGCAACTGATGCTCACCGAGGTCAACGAGGTGGGCTTCAAGCGCTTCAACGAGACACCGCTCGAGGTGCGCGACCGCTGTTTCATGAGCTATGATTTCCACATCGTGAACGATAGCAGCCGTTATCTGGTCAATCACAAGATTACGCCCTTTGCCCTCGCTGATGATGGCCGCGCCTGGCTGGCGCTGTGCGTGGTGTCCCTGTCGGCGCACAGTACCCCCGGTCATGTCGAGTTCCGCCGCAAGGGTGAGCCCACCTATTGGGAATATGACTTGGAAAGCCACTGCTGGCAAGAGCACGGCATCGTCACCCTGCGCCCGCAGGAGAAGCAGGTGCTTATCCTGAGTGCGCAGGGCTATACCGTGCAGCAGATTGCCGAGAAAATGTGCCGTGCGCTGGACACGGTCAAGACCTACAAGCGGGCGATGTTTGAGCGGCTGGGAGTGCGCAGCATCTCCGAGGCACTCACCGTTGCCACCAACCAGGGATTGTTGTGACATTTTTTCACTGGTGAAATTTCCATGATAGACAAAAACTTGCTACCTTTGTGGCAATAGAGAAACAACAATCTTTTTTTTGTCATGCAATATTGGATTAATCACAACGGCGTGCAGTCAGGACCAGTGGAACTTGAGGCCCTCAAGGAGATGGGACTCACGTCGCGGGCCTATGTGTGGCGCGAGGGTATGGCTGACTGGGTGCCGATTACCCAGATGCCCGAGCTGCAAGGGATGTATGAAATGGTGTCACAGCCCGATTCCGTTGCAACACAGCAGCCTCAGGCATCCGCAGCACAACAGCCTCAGGCGTCCGCAGCACAACAGCCTCAGGCGTCCGCAGCACAACAGCCTGCCGAACCCTGTCCTCCCACCAACATGGTGTGGGCGATTCTCGCCACGGTATTGTGCTGCATCCCATTGGGCATCATGGGCATCGTGTATGCGGGCAAGGTGAGCAAGCTCTACCTTGCCGGCGACCTCGAGGGTGCCAAGAAGGCCAGTGAGACAGGTGCATGGTGGTGCATTGCCGCCATCACCATTGGCGTCATCTGGCGCCCAATGATGATGCTCATTTCAGGTCTTTAACAGGCTTGAGCCATGCGCCGCATGCTTGTTGTCCTGCTCGCCATCGCTGTGCTGCTGGTGCTCGGCACCATCTACTATGCCATCGACCCGGTGTCCTCGGCATGGTTCCCGCAGTGCAGTTTTCTCAAGCTCACTGGCTATAAATGCCCCGGTTGTGGCAGCCAGCGTGCAATCCATGCATTGCTGGGAGGCGATGTGGCGGCTGCCTTCAAGTTCAATGCCATGCTGTTTATCTCAATACCGTGGCTACTGGTATGCATCTGTGCCGAGGCACAGCGTGTGCGCAATCCACGGCTTTACGCTCGCCTGCACAGTGAAGCACTCATCTGGCTCTTCCTCATCGCGGTGTTGCTGTGGTGGCTATTGCGCAACATCTTCAATTGGTAAATACGACCCGATATAATGAAACAATATCTTGATTTAATCAGCCATGTGATGGAGCATGGCGTGGACAAGGAAGACCGCACGGGAACGGGAACGCGCAGCGTGTTCGGATACCAGTTGCGCTGCAACCTGGCCGACGGCTTCCCGTTGCTGACGACCAAGAAGGTCCACTTGAAGTCCATCATCTATGAACTGCTGTGGTTCCTGCGCGGTGACACCAACGTGCGCTGGTTGCAGCAGCACGGTGTGCGCATCTGGAACGAGTGGGCCGACGAGAATGGCGATTTGGGCCCTGTATATGGTAGCCAGTGGCGCGCCTGGCCCGACGGTCACGGTGGTACTATTGACCAGATTGCCCAGGTTATTGACCAGATCAAGAACAATCCCGACAGCCGCCGTATCATGGTGAGTGCATGGAATGTGGCCGAGGTTCCCACGATGAAGCTGCCGCCGTGTCACTCGCTGTTCCAGTTCTATGTGGCGCAGGGTAAACTGAGCCTGCAGCTGTACCAGCGCAGTGCCGACCTGTTCCTGGGCGTGCCGTTCAACATCGCATCCTATGCCCTGTTGCTGATGATGGTAGCCCACGTCACGGGCCTTGAGCCGGGTGAGTTTGTACACACCTTTGGCGACGCGCACATCTACCGCAACCACTTTGACCAAATCCGTGAGCAGCTATCGCGCGAGCCACGTCCACTGCCGCGCATGGTGCTCAATCCCAGGGTCAAGAGTATCGATGATTATGTGTATGAGGACTTTACCCTCGAGGGCTATGACCCCTGGCCTGCCATCAAGGGCGTGGTATCCGTCTAAAGCGCCGTTGGCGCTGATTAGTGATTAGTGGTTAGTGATTAGAGATTAGAGAGATGAGTGTTCATGCTATAGTGGCAATTGACGACAATGGTGCCATCGGGCGCCAGGGTGAGTTGTTGTGCCACCTGCCGGCCGACATGCGGCACTTCAAGGGGGTGACCATGGGCCACAGTATCGTCATGGGGCGCAAGACCTTTGAGTCGTTCCCGCGACGTCCGCTCCCTGGTCGCCAGAATATCGTCATCACCCGCAACCGCCGGTGGCAATACCCGGGTGTGACGGTAGCGCATAGCGTGGAGGATGCCATTGCCGCAGCCCAGACTGATGACGTCTTCATCATCGGTGGAGCCGACGTCTATGAGCAGACCTTGCCACTGGTCGAGGTGCTGCACCTCACCGTGATTCATGCTCGCTGGGCCAGTGCCGACGCATTTTTCCCTAGCCTGGACATGAACGAGTGGCAGGAGGTGGAGCGTGAGCACCACGCGAGCGACCACCGCAACGCCTACGAGTTTGATTTCATCACCCTCAAGCGCCGCAAGCCATGAAATACTTCCTTATCGCCGGTGAAGCTTCGGGCGACCTGCATGCCGCCCACCTGATGGCCTCGATCAAGCAGCAGGATCAGCAGGCCGTGTTCCGTTTCCTGGGGGGAGACCTGATGGCTGATCAGGCTGGCACACAGCCCATCATCCACTACCGTGACATGGCCTATATGGGCTTCATGGACGTGGTGAAGCACCTGGGGAAAATCCTTGGTTTCCTGGGTACCGCACGGCGTGCCATCGATGAGTGGCAGCCCGATGCAATCGTTCTGGTCGATTACCCGTCATTCAACCTCAAGGTGGCCAAGTTTGCCCACAACCTGGGCATTCCTGTGCATTATTTCATTTCGCCCAAGGTGTGGGTGTGGAAAGAATGGCGCGTCAAGGACATTCGCCGCTATGTCGATCACATGTATTGCATCCTGCCCTTTGAACCCGACTGGTATCAGGAGCGGGGATACCAGGCTACCTACGTGGGCAATCCCACCGTCCAGGAAGTGAAGCAGGCCAGCCGGGATTTCCCCGATTTTGACGGTTTCATCGGTCAAAACGGCCTCTCTGGCCAGCCCATTATCGCACTTGTCCCCGGTTCCCGCGTGAGGGAAATCCGCGATAACCTGCCGCTGATGTTACAGGCCGCAGCGCGTCATCCCCAGTATCAGGCCGTCATTGCCGGTGCCCCCAGCATCACCGATGACTTGTATCGCGACGTGATGGGTGCCGCTGCCGTTCCTGTGTTGCGGGACAAAACCTATGAGCTCGTGCATCATGCCCGTGTGGCACTGGTGACATCGGGCACCGCGACGCTCGAGACCGCACTGCTGGGAACTCCACAAGTAGCCTGTTACCGATTCACGGGCAGCAAGTGGTCCTATAAGTTCTATCGTCGCTTGTTGAAGGGGAATTATGTGACCCTGCCCAACCTCATCACCGCTGAACCCGTCATTCCCGAGTTGCTGATGCACCTGTGTACCGTGGACAGCATTGACAGCCACTTGACGCAGTTGCTTGATGACACGACCGAGCGTGCCGCCATGCTCGACGGATACCGCCGTCTCGCCGCCCGTTTGGGAACCAACGTCTGCACCGACACCGCTGCAACACGCATTATTAATAGCTTGACACCTAACGATTAAAGGTTTATCGCTTTCACCTTGTTCTCGAAGTTCTCTCGATCACCCAGGGCTCCGTTCTTGACCTTGGCGCGATAGTTATAGATGGTATTGACCGAGTAGTGCAGGAACTCGGCTATGCGGCTGCTGTCATCGATGCCCAGGCGGATGAGGGCAAAGATGCGAACGTCGGTGTTGAGCACACCAGGGTCGGGGAGGGTGATCCGGCACTCGGGACGCAGCAGCGCGTTAAAGTCATCCACAAAGTTTGGAAACAGGTGCAGAAAAGTGCTGTCAAACATTTCATAGAGTTCAGTCAGATTCTTGTCACGCAGCTCATTGTCGCTCGTGTACTTGAGCAGGGCATTCAGGTCCTTGCTCTTCACCATCTTGTTCACATGCTTGCGCATCTCGTCCAGACGGTCGATGTAAAATGAGCACAAGTGGATGAAACGACCCACGTATTCCTCCTTGACGCGGTTGGACTCGCCCAGCTTGATATTGGTGTCGCGCAACTGGTCGTTCAGTTCCGACAACTGGCTGTTGAGTTGGGCTAGGCGTTGATTGTTCTCGCTCAACTTATTGCGGGCATGTGCCAGCTTCTTGCGCTGGCTATTGCTGTAGAACAGGATGCATAACAGCATGACAGCTAGCAGACTCGATACAATGGCCAGGACAAGCAGCAAGCGGTTGGCTTGCTTGAGTGATGCCTCGTAGTTGTCGCTGATGGCTGTCAATACGGGCGATATCTGATTGTTGCGCTTGCGGGTGTTGAACTTGCCGGCACACTGCCATGCATAGTGGATATAGCGGTAAGCGCGGTCGATGTCTCCGTCAGCCATCAGCAGATTGGCCAGCTCCCACATGGCTCCCTGGTCCATGACGGCGTTCTGCACGTCGCTAAGTGCCGACTGCGTGACCCAGTAGCGGGCCATGATCGAGTCGCCCAATTGGGCATAATCCAGGTAGCGGTAAAATGACACGATGGCATACTCGTGAGTGCCTTCTTTGACTTGCTTGAGGCGCAGGTCACTATAGTGCAGGGCTCCCATGGCATCACCTGCGGCGTAATGCTCCTGTTCCCTGATTTGCAAGGCTTCGTCGTCATGGACTGCAGTGCGGGTTGTGTCAATCAATGACTTGTAGTAGTCTTGCCGTGCATAATACTCACCTTGCAGCCGCGGCACCTTGCAATAGTAGCCCAGTTCGCTGTACAGGTGGGCTAGCGTGATATAATAGCGGCGCTCGTTATTGGCATCGATGATGTCGCCCGCATCGATAGAATTCAGTATATCCATCGCCTCGTGATACATACCCGATTCAGTACATTGATTGGCCATCAGGATGCGGCACTCGTCGGCACGGATGCGGTCATTCAATCTCGTGGCCAGTTCGATGCAGCGGCCAATGTAGTGCAGGGCCGAGTCTGTCATGTACGACATGTATTCATCATACAGATTGCGGCTCAACTCATATTGTGCCCTGTCATCATTGATGTTTCGGTGAGCGGTTTTATAGGCTTTGATGCGGTTCTCTCGCTCCAGCACATAGTGGTCAGCCTCCTCGATGGCCTTATCCAGTTTGCGGTACTCCTGCTCCAGGTCGATACCGGTGTCGGCTGTCACATTCATGCATGACAGCATTGTCAGCAGGAGTGCTGCTATTATATTTTTTCTCATTGTTCTTTTCAAGTTAATTGCTAAGCGTTGCAAATGTAGTGGTAATATCCTTTCTTTCCAATAAAATGACAATAATGTTGGACAAAAATAATGGTTTTTGTTAGCAACATGACTATATTCTAGCCACTTTTTAACGATTGAAAACACTTTGCAATTCAATAAAAATCAACCAATTATAAATAATACAAGATAAAAAGTATCCACTTTTTTATTTCTCGAGCCCTCAACACATTTTTAATTACAATAAATTTGCAAGGTGACACTTGGCGTGTGCTGGCTGCCTGACCAGACTGGCTGGTGACCCTATCGCTGAACGAGCAAAATATGGAATAACTAAATTTTTTATCAACCAATATCAAATGTAACATGAAAGAGAAAAGATTACTTTCACTGCTGTTGACAGTCATGCTGGCAATAGCGGCATTTGCACAAGGTCAGACCTTCACAGGCACTGTCGTTGATCCTAACGGCGAGCCGGTGATTGGTGCCACTATTGTGCAAAAGGGTACGTCGAACACTACCGTTACCGACGTCGACGGCAATTTCTCCATCAACGCGCCAGCAGGCGCCGAGCTGGAAATCACCTATGTGGGCTATGGTAAGCAGACGGTGCTTGCCGGCCAGAACATGCACATCGTCATTACCGAGGACGCCGAGTTGCTCAACGAGGTGGTCGTTGTGGGTTACGGTACTCAAAAGAAGAGTGTCGTTACCGCCTCGATTGCCAAGGTGGGTGCCGAGGACCTGAGCATCGCAGCTCCACTGCGCGTGGACAATGCCTTGAAGGGACTGGCATCGGGTGTCACCGTGACATCGGCATCGGGTCAGCCGGGTGCCTCTTCAAGGGTGCGCGTGCGCGGTATCGGTACCATCAACAACAGCGACCCGCTCTACATTGTTGACGGAATGCCCATCGAGGGTAACATCGACTACCTGAACCCCAGCGACATCGAGAGCATCGAGGTGCTCAAGGACGCTGCTTCGGGTGCCGTCTATGGAGCCCGCGCTGCCAATGGTGTCATCCTGGTGACTACCAAGGGGGGAAAACAGGGACGCACAAGCGTGAACTACAACTTCTCCTATGGATGGCAGAGCCCCTGGCGCCATCGCGATGTGCTCAATGCTACCGAGTATGCCATCTTGATGAACGAGGGACGTGTGAACTCGGGCATGGCTCCGCTGTATGATGATCCCTACAGCTTTGGCAAGGGAACCGACTGGCAAAGCCTGGTGTTCAACGACAACGCACCGGTGCAGACCCACGAGGTGAACGTGAGCGGTGCTAACGATAAGTATAACTACTATCTGTCCATGGGTTACTATACTCAGGAGGGTATCGTGGGCGGTAACTTTGACCGCAGTAACTATAACCGCTTGACGTTGCGCTCCAACAACAAGTACACCTTGTTTGACGACACGCGCGACCGCAGCTTCCTCAACAAGCTGACCATTACCGCCAACGTGTCCTACGCTCGCATGAAGAGTAGAGGCATCGAGGTGAACTCGCAGTGGGGATCGGTGCTGGGCAGTGCATTGACCCTGGCTCCCACGCTCACGCCGACGCTCACTGGCGATGCGGCACAAGCTCAGATTGACTATTACACCAGTCTGCTCACCGACGCCGAGACCGGTAAATCGACCTATAATCCGCAATATGACAAGAACGGCAACCTGTACACCATCCCGGGTAGCGACTACCACGAGATGAACAACCCGCTGGCACTGATGAGCCTGCCCGGTAACGAGGCATGGACCCACATGCTTGTTGGACAGTTCGCTGCCGACTTGAGCATCGGTTGGGGATTTAACTATCGCATCAGCTATGGCGCCGACCTCATCTTCAATGGCATCGATGACAGCTGGACCCCCATTTACTACCTGTCAGGTAACAACAACAGCATCCGCACCAGCGCCTATGCCGAGAGCAACCGTGCATCGGTGTGGCAGCTCGAGAATGTGTTGACATGGGACCGCGAGTTTGGCCTGCACAACATCAATGTGGTGCTGGGACAGAGCGCCAAGAAGACCAATGGCTGGTACCTGGGCGGCACGCGCAACAACCTTGTTGACCCCAACGGGTCCAAGCCCTATATCGACTATGCCACCGGCCTCGCCGTTGATGGCGACATGAGCGTGTGGGGTGGTCCCAACGACATCGCAACGCTGGCCTCGCTGTTTGGCCGCGTGAGCTACAACTACGACGAGCGTTACATGCTTCAGGCCACCGTGCGTCGTGACGGCTCAAGCCGTTTTGGCTCCAACAACCATTATGCCGTGTTCCCCTCCTTCTCGCTGGGATGGAATGTCACCAACGAGCATTTCATGGCCGACCGCCCCTGGTGGCTCAACCTGATGAAGGTGCGCTTCAGCTGGGGTAAGAACGGTAACGAGAACATCGGTAATTACCGCTATGCCGTCTATACCGATGCCAACCACAATATCCTGCTGGGACGCAACGAGCAGGAAGTCCGTGGCGTCAAGGCTGGCGGCCTTGCCAACCCTGACCTCAAGTGGGAGGAATCTACCCAGACCGACGTCGGTCTCGACTTTGCCTTCCTGAACAATGCGTTGACCTTTACCGTGGATTGGTACAAGAAGCGCACGACTGGCATGTTGATGGAAATGCCCATCCCCAACTATGTGGGTGAGGGTAAGCCCATCGGCAACGTGGGAAAGATGGACAACAGCGGTGTCGAGTTTGACCTGGGTTACCGCGGCCATGCCGGCGACTTCAACTACTTTGTCAAGGGTAATGCCACCTATCTGAAGAACAAGCTGGTGAACCTGGGCAACGAGACGGGTTACATGAACTATGACAGTTTCCAGGGCACTGGCACCATCACTCGTGCCGAGAATGGTGAGCCGTTCCCATTCTTCTATGGCTACAAGACGGCTGGCATTTTCCAGAATATGGACGAGGTGCGTGCCTACACCAATGCTGCTGGCTCCATGATTCAGCCCGCTGCTGTCCCTGGCGACGTGCGCTTTGTTGACGTCAACGGCGACGGTGTGATCACCGATGCCGACATGACCAAGCTCGGCAAGGGCATGCCCGACTGGACATTTGGACTCTCGCTGGGTGCCGACTGGAAGAACTTCGACCTCTCGATGATGTGGCAGGGAACTTGCGGCAACAAGGTCTTTGACGCTACTCGCCGCAACGACATCTCGGTAACCAACCTGCCCAGCTGGATGCTGGGACGATGGACCGGTGAGGGAACCAGCGACAAGTATCCGCGATTCATGCCGGGTGACAATGTGAACTGGAAATCTAGCGACCTGTTTGTGCATGACGGCAGCTACTGGCGCTTGAAGAACATCATGCTGGGATACACGTTGCCCCACCAGCTCACCCGCAAGATCCTGGTCAACTCGCTGCGTGTGTATGTCGCTGGCGAGAACCTGCTCACCTTCACCAAGTATCACGGCTTTGATCCCGAAATCTCGTCGGGCGGCACTTCGCTGGGCGTGGATTATGGTGTGTATCCCCAAGCTCGTGTTTGGACTATTGGTTTCAATCTGGGTTTCTAAACTTTTAATCATTCGATACTACTATGAAGAAGAATTTATATAAGATAGCCCTCATGGTCACCGCATTAGTGTCGCTGACCGGTTGCAAGGATTCCTTCCTTGAGGTGGAACCTGGAACGAGGACCACGCTCGAGGAGTATTTCTCGACTCCCGAGCACGTGTTTGAGGCCGTCATCTCGGCCTACCAGCCCATGCGCTTGTATGACTGGAACGGTAGTCAGTATGCCGCCATCAATGTCTCGGCCGACGTGATGGGGGACAACTTCTGGCCCGGCGGCAGCGACCGCACCGATAACCAGCACTGGCACCTGATGAACAACTTTGAATCCACGCCGCTCAACGCTTTGACGGGCGTGTGGGACCAGAGCTACCGTGGTGTCAAGGCTGCCAACGATGTGCTCACCTATGTCGGATGGGCCGACGAGAGCCTCACCGACGCTCAAAAGGCTCAATACACTGCCGAGGCCAAGGTGCTGCGCGACTGGTACTATTGCCAGTTGTGGAAATTCTACGGCAACATTCCTTTCTATCTCGACAACCTGCAGGCTCCCTATCTGGCCGAGCAGCTCACCGCCGACGAGGTGTACAACAATGTAATCACCGACCTGGAGAGCGCCATCGCGGCCAATGCCCTGCCCATGTACTGGGAGGATGAGAGCCAGTTGGGACGCATGACACAGGCGGTTGCCTACATGCTCTATGCCGAGATGGTCATGTACCAGAACGATGAGAGCCGTTATGCAACAGCACTGGGCTACATGCAGCAGATCATCGGCAATGACCACTATGGACTGATGGAGTCCTATCCCGAAATCTGGGCTACCAGCGGGGAGTGGAGCAAGGAGAGCATCTGGGAGATTGCCTATTGCGATGGTGTGAACGGCAAGCGCGCCTATGAAGGCGGTGTGGGCAACGTGGGTGGAACATGGTTGCCTCGTGTGATCAGTCCCGACGGTGGTGTTGCTGCCGATGGCGTTGACAACGGTTGGGGTTTCTTTGTCGTGCGCACCGAGGCCTACGACAAGTTCCAGGATGCTGACACACGTCGTGACGCCACCTGCTATGTCCCTGAACAGGGAAGCTACAAGCCGCGATACGAGGACACGGGCATCTTCTTGAACAAGTATGTCGCACGTGCGGCTAACCTTCAGGACATTAACGGGGCTACCGATGCCAACTACAACAACAACCTGCGCATGTACCGATATGCCGAGACGCTGCTCAACGCTGCCGAGCTGATTGTGCGCACTGGAGGTAACATCGCTCAGGCTCAGGAATACCTCAATCTGGTGCACCATCGTGCCGGCTTGACCGACAACAAGGCTGCTACCATCGACAACATCATCGAGGAACGCGACCTGGAGTTCATGGGTGAGGGCAAGCGCTACTGGGATCTCGTGCGCACGGGTAAGGCCCAGGCTGTCCTCGTCCCTGACGAGAATGGTTTCCGCACCAACACCTGGAGCGCCAGCAAGAAGTATCTGCCCATTCCGCAGACCGAAATTGATGCCGCTCAGGGCACTCTGACTCAAAACAACTATTAATCCACCACATCAATCAAGATAATAATTATGATTAAGGCATTAAAATATGTGGGTATGCTCATGCTGGCCGTCATCGGTCTCACGGCATGTTCTCCCGAGGAGTTTGAAGGCCCCAATCAGGCTGGTGTGCCCACCATCGACCAGGCCAATGTGCAGGTCTCCGTGGACCAGTTGACCAATCAGGTGACCTTCGTCATGGACAACAAGGAATGCTATCCCATCTGGATGATTCCCAGTGGCAAGAATGTCGTTTACTCAACCGTCAATGGGCTGCAGCGCATCTTTGCTACCGCTGGCGACTACACTATCGAGTATCGCATCGGTAACCGCAATGGCATCAGCCAGGCAACGGGTACTGCAACATTCCATATCGACAACACGATCTTTAACTTTGACCAGTACTATAATCTGCTGGCCGGTGGCAGTAAGGGCACCGGCACCAGCAAGGTGTGGCGCATTGCCAACAAGGAGCCGGGGCACATGGGTTGCGGCCCGTCGGGAACCACGGGTCTCGAGTGGTGGAGCGCTGGACCCAACGACAAGCAGAACAATGGCGTGTATGATGACCGCGTGACGTTCACTAGCGACGGCGACTATACCTATGACCCGGGTGAGGGCGGCACAACCTATGTGAACTATGGATGTAAGGTCTTCAGTGGATACACGGGTTACAGCGAGGACTTCTCGATGCCATCCAGTGCCATGACCACGACCTACAGCTTCAGCGTCGAGGGGGACAACCTGTATCTGGAGTTGCCGGCTGGTACGCTCTTCCCCTATATCCCCAACGACGAACAGTACAACAATCCCAAGTTCCTGGTCGAGAGCATGACCAGCACCCAGATGCAGCTCGTGTATGACAATGGCAGCATCGCTTGGCACTACATCCTCACTTGTGGCGATGAGGGCTTCAATGGCTACAACAGTGACAGTGAGTTCAACCTGTGGAAGAAGGCTAAGGTGAATGCTCGCTTCTGGTACGCTACCCCCGACTGGCAGCAGCGTGAAGATCCTGACTTCACCATGGATGGGGTGAATTACACCTTCTTCTTCTCGACGGCTACCACCCAGCAGTGGCAGGCACAGTGCTTCCTGGAGACCGACATCGTCACCACTGCCGATAAGAACTATGACTTCTCGGCACACTTCAAGAGCAATGTGGACATCAAGGGTGTGACCGTGAAGCTCTTCCAGACGGGTGATGATGGACTGGCCTACTTTGTGAAGAACATTGACTTGAAGGCCTATGAGGAGTATGTGTTCTACGTGGCCGACATGCCTGGCATCGACATGAGTGCTGTGAGCCTCGTGCTCGACTTTGGCGGCTGTCCTGAGAACTCCGAGGTTAGCGTTACGCGCGTGGACTTCCAGGAGCATGCTGCCGACGGCATCATCGCTCCCGACGTGGAGGACACGACGGTCTATGACTACAACAGTGAGATGAACCTGTGGCGCACCATGGTGGATGCCACCGGCAACTACACCACCTCGTTCTATTACGCTCCTGGCTGGAGCCAGATCTCGGATCCTGGTTTTGCTATGGATGGCGGTGTTTACACCATCGATCTGCCCGTGGCTACCACCGACACCTGGCAGGCTCAGGTGCACATTATCTCGACCATCCCTGGCGAGGCCGATACCGAGTATGACTTCTCATGCAAGTTGACTTCCAACACCAACATCGGCAACGTGACTGTCAAGCTCACCGACGTCAACAGCGATGGCAACTACTTCATGACCGAGGGCGTGGCACTCAATGCCTACGAGGAGGTGCAGGTCAAGTTCCCCAAGCGCAAGCTCACCGAGGGGGCTGCCGATGCCTTGAAGCTGGTGCTCGACTTCGGTGGCAATCCTGATGGCACCCAAGTGACCGTCAAGGATATCGTCTTGCAGAAAACCGCTCAATAATGATGAAGCGCATGACAATAATCACCACAATCGCCGCTGTGCTCGCCCTGGTGGCGGGCGCATGCGGTGGTGGAGATGAACCCGCACCCCAGGACATGGTGAACTGCGATGTCGCCCAGATGGCGTTTGACACCGAGGGCGGCAGCCACCAACTGTCTTTCTCTGCCAACCACGAGTGGAGCGTGTTTGCCACTGGCGCCGACTGGATTACGGTCTCTCCTAATAATGGAACGGCACGCAACGCTACAGTGACGGTTTCGGCTGTGGCCAACGATGCCTATGAGCCTCGAACGGCAACATTGACCATACTTGCAGGAACCGCACGCCACACCATCAGCGTGAGCCAGGCTGCGGCACAGCGCCCTGCCCAACCCGACATCAGCTGCCCATTGAGCGGCTACAAGCTGGTGTGGAACGATGAGTTTGACGAGGGTTCGGTACCCGGTAGTGACTGGACGCACGAGGTCAAGCCTGCACGATGGGTCAACAACGAGCTGCAGGCCTATGTCAACGGTGAGGTGAATGGTAAGCGCGTGACCATGGTGAGCAACGGTACGTTAAAGATTCGTTGCTTCAAGGACGGGGCCAACATCTACTCGGGACGTCTCTATGCCAAGCGCAGCACGGGATGGAAGTACGGCTACATGCAAGCACGCATCAAACTCCCCAAGGGAAAGGGCACATGGCCCGCATTCTGGATGATGCCCGTCAATTTCACGTCGTGGCCCGGGGATGGTGAAATCGACATCATGGAGGAAGTGGGCTACAACCCCAACGTGGTCGTGAGCACTATACACTGCAACAAGTACAACAATGGCGGCACTGCCATCGAGTCGGCAAGCAGGCGTCTGGCCGATGCCGAGGGGGGCTTCCATGACTATGCTGTGGAGTGGACTGCCGACTACATGACCTTCTATGTTGACGGCGAGAAACTCCTCACCTATCGCAACGATGGCACCGGCAAGGACGCATGGCCCTTCTTCACCAATTTCTACATCATCCTCAATCTCGCTTGGGGCGGTGACTGGGGTGGTCAACGTGGGGTTGACGAGAGCGTGCTCCCCATCGAGATGGAAGTGGACTATGTGCGTGTCTTCCAGAAGAATTAACGTGTTTTTTCACTACAGTAAACATCCATCAGGCAGCCCTTGCACAACGGTCAACATCAGTGGAGTGTTATGCAGGCTGCCTGTTTTTTTAGGCACAAGATAGTTACGATGAGAAAATTTCATATTTCACTATTGGCCGTCATGGCGATGATGTTCAACACCACCATGGCCCAGCAGTTGCCTCTTTATCTCGATGACAATGCTCCCATCGAGCAGCGCATCGATGACGCCCTGGCTCGGATGACACTCGATGAGAAAATCGCTGTCATTCATGCCCAGAGCAAGTTCTCCTCTCCTGGCGTGAAACGCCTCGGCTTCCCTGACTTCTGGACCGATGACGGACCACATGGTGTGCGCCCCGACGTGCTGTGGGACGAGTGGGAACAAGCCGGGCAGACCAATGACTCGTGTGTGGCATTTCCCGCACTCACATGCCTGGCCGCCTCATGGAATCCCCAGCTGGCCAACCTCTATGGACGCAGCCTGGGCGAGGAAGCTCGATACCGTGGCAAGGACATGATTCTGGGACCTGGTGTGAACATCAACCGCACGCCATTGAATGGTCGCAACTTTGAGTACATGGGCGAGGATCCGCTCCTGGCTTCGCGCATGGTAGTCCCCTATGTACAGGGGCTGCAGAGCACGGGAACGGCGGCATGCGTCAAGCACTTCTGCCTCAACAACGACGAGGAGTACCGCCATCAGGTCAATGTCATCGTGAGCGACCGTGCGCTCAGGGAGATTTACCTGCCTGCGTTTGAGGCCGCCGTCAAGGAGGGCCACACTTGGGGCATCATGGGATCCTATAACCTCTACAAGGACCAGCACTGCTGTCACAACCAGTACACCCTGAACCGGATTCTCAAGGGTGACTGGCAGTATGATGGCGTGGTGGTCAGCGACTGGGGCGGTGCCCACGATACCTGGATGGCCGCAACATGCGGACTGGACATGGAGTTCGGTAGCTGGACCGATGGCCTGGCATGGGGCGCAAGCAACGCTTACGATGCCTATTACCTGGCTAAACCCTTCAAGAAGTTGATCGAGCAGGGTAAACTATCCACCAGTGAACTGGATGATAAGGTGCGACGAGTGCTGCGCCTGTTCTTCCGCACGACGATGAGTAATAAGCGCACGAGGGGCTTCTTGTGCAGCGAGGCACACTACGATGCCGCACTCAAGATTGCACAGGAAGGCATCGTGCTGCTGCAGAACAAGCGCAACGTCCTGCCCATCGACCTCAACCGCGCCAAGCGCATACTGGTCGTCGGCGAGAATGCCATCAAGATGATGACCGTCGGTGGGGGCAGCAGCTCGCTCAAGGCACAGCACGAGATCTTGCCGCTCGAGGGACTGAAGACCCGCCTGGCTGGAACTGGCATCGAGGTGGACTACGCCCGCGGATATGTGGGCGACACCACGGGCAACTACAACGGTGTGACAACAGGCCAGGAGCTTGCCGACAGCCGAACAGCCAGCCATCTCATTGACGAGGCAGTCGACAAGGCCAAGCAGGCCGACTATGTCATCATCTTCGGTGGTCTCAACAAGAGCGACTACCAGGATGCCGAGGGGCATGACCGCAAGCACATGGATATGCCCTATGGTCAGGATGCTCTGGTCGAGGCTTTGGCACGAGTCAACAAGAACGTGGTGTTTGTCAACATCTCCGGCGATGCCGTGGCGATGCCGTGGCGCGACAGGGTGGCTTCCATCGTGCAAGGGTGGTTCATCGGCAGTGAGACGGGAAAGGCATTCGCCAGCGTGCTCGTGGGTGACGTGAACCCATCGGGCAAACTCCCGTTTACCTGGTATCAGAAACTCAACGATGTGGGAGCCCACGCACTGGGAACCTATCCCGGCACATGGCGTGACGACCACAAGATCATCGACGAGGAGTACAAGGAAGGAATCTATGTAGGTTACCGCTGGGCCGACAAGCAGAACAAGAAACCGGCCTTCGCCTTTGGCCACGGACTGAGCTACACGACATTTGCCCTGAGCAACCTGCGACTCGACAAGAGCGAGGTCGACCCCGACGGCACCATCACCGCCACCGTGACGGTCAAGAATACAGGCAACCGTCCTGGAGCCGAGGTGATCCAGCTCTACGTCAGCGACCACAACACCTCGGTCGATATGCCCGTCAAGGAATTGCGCTCTTTCCAGAAGATCGCTCTACAGCCCGGCGAGAGCCGCGACGTCACACTCTCCATCGCAGGGCGCGCATTCCAGTACTGGGACGAGACCGCTGCCGGCTGGACCGTGTCGCACGGCAAGCGCACAGTGCTCATCGGTACAGCAAGCGACAACTTGCCCCTCAAGGCAACCTTCACCGTCAAGTAACCACTACCATCAAGTAAAATTAAGAGGGCACCAGCACCATGCCGTTCACCTCAACACATGGCAAGCCGGTGCCCATTTTTTCCCCCTGAATCAAGATTCTCCTTATGTTCAAAGGTTCAAGTAAAAATAAATAAAAGTGCTGAAACCTAATGGTAACCAGCACTTTCCGCTTAAATATCCGTACCCAGAGCCGGGGTCGAACCGGCACGGGTGTTACCCCATTGGTGTTTGAGACCAACGCGTCTACCGATTCCGCCATCTGGGCGTCGAAGCGGGTGCAAAGGTAAGTCAAATATTTGAATTAGGG